>Ga0126338_10001895_pt1 | contig 13976 bp, 7 predicted proteins | sample OrbCmetagenome_2_FD_92529 | JGI IMG/M metagenome (GOLD analysis project Ga0126338, IMG submission 92529) | Coral microbial communities from Petempiche,Puerto Morelos, Mexico - Orbicella C C metagenome | ecosystem: Host-associated > Invertebrates > Cnidaria > Coral | place: Petempiche,Puerto...
AGAAAACTAGCAGGTATCGACAATATGAAAAATAGACTTGAATAAATCAAGTGAAAACAAGAGAGAATCTATAGCGCTTCTTGCGTGAATACAACCAGTGACGTCACAAGGTCCTTAAATTCGTTCCAGAGCCCGGACACAGTTTTGCTCCTAAAAGTCGATTTCAGCAGCTAAAAAAGGCACTTTCCGTTAGGATTTGACAGAAATAAAGTTCACCATTATTTTAAGCACGTTTGAAACTACAAATTGGGCTAATAAAAGAGAGTACGAAAATTTCGTTTCAGTGGCACTTTAAGGGAGTTGAGTAATCCTTCTGGGTCTTTCAGGCCTCGAAGTTCAGAAGAAATACTCAATGAAGTATAACGCTTATGGCTGTGAAAATACAGTATTAATTCATTATAAATTCGATCATCTTTTTCTTAAAGCTATGAAAGCTTGTTGAATAAGTAATACATGTAGATACCGGCAGAAAATTTCAAATTTTAAGACTTTGGTAGAATGTCGTAAATTGGTTGCTATTGATAATTACTGGCTGTTCTCGTGTAATAACTATGTACTAGACTACTTGTTACAAACAAATTGAGGAGCATCGGAAGCAACAGTTGGTTATGATAATAAAATAAAAAATTAGCTATTCACGGAAATATCTAAGATGCCCAATTTAGTAAATAACGGAGCAAAATGTACTCGATGGTCTAAGTTGGTAATAGCTCACACAGCACGCTTTTGTAAATAGAAAATCTTTTAAATTTAGTCAGATATTTAGACGGCCAGGTACAATTACAATATGTGATACAAGGATAAATTAACGTGCAGTACAATCTTAGTTTAGTATTGAAAGACAAGTAGAATGTAGACCTAAATATTATACCAATTGTTTTAGAGTTTTGTTTACATTCATTGCTGAAAAAATATTGACCGAGAGCATATTCCTTTCATCCAAACGTCAGGATTGATGGTTCACTGCCAAACAATGACTCAGCTACATGCGTGCTATTTAAGAAATAGAAAACATGTACCTTGTTTCCATCGAGTTATAGAAACACGAGTGCAAGTTTGGGAGAACGAGAAATGCGGAGGTGAAACACGAGCCGACAGGCGAGTGTTTCCACAGCTTTTGCGAGTTCTCAAATCACAGCCCATTGATCAGAATGTAAGATCAAGACCAGTTCACTGTATTTCTAAAAACTAAAAAAATGTAATATTTAATCTGGTATCCTGTTAAAGTGACACTGAATGCTTGTCCTTGCTTATCTGTAAAAAACGTCTTTCCAGCACGAATCGAACCTATTATCTGCTTTGACGCCAATAAATGATTTGAAGGTTGCAAACGCAGCAGAGCTGACGCCAAGTGTTGGTAAACTGGTTGATGGGTGGTCTCTTATTTCTCGTGTATTGAACGCCCACAGGAACTATTTGGATCAAGACGTCTAGCGCTCTTCTTGATTAAAAACAATACATTTCACACAGTAAGCTTATTGAAAGAACCTTATAAAAGCCTTAGATATACCAAAGACAAAAAAAAGCAAACAACAGCTTTGTAGTAAACTCATCTTAAACGTTTTAATAGGCAACTTCATGCTGTGAATGTAGAACCCATTCATGATTACAAACCTCAGCAGTGTATGACAAGGTGAAGCAATTAAGTCACGGTATTGCGTTCAATATTTGAAGCCAAGAGAGATAACTGGTTCAGATGAGAAAACGATTTTCACAAAAATAACACCGTTTTGGAAATGTTAATAATCTATAACCCTTGATAACCTATTACAGAAATGGCACTTGAATCTCCGTCGATTGAAGAGTCAGTTTAGCTGTCAAGATGGCAGCATTCGGTCAATTCTATTTTCGAACGAGCAAGGGTAAAAAAAGAAACAGCAGGAAATACGTAATGTTGTACTCATTTACGTAACTTATGACTTCCCTCTTTCGGCCAGTGAGATCGATTCACCACAGGTTTAAATACAAGCACAATCAAACTGGAAGAATTGATAACGATAGGTTTTTTGCTCCAAGTTGTACTTGACTGCGTCTGCATATTTCATCCCAAAATTTCAAGCATTTTGTGTTCATCATTATACTTGAAACTTTGCTTTGAGTAAAGGAAGTACACGAGGAGATATACTGTGCAAGTGACCGTAGCTATCAGTAGGCTAGTAAGAGGAAGCCAAGACATCACCTCATTTCAAAAGGAAGAAGAAGAACCTAAAGATATGGAAATATCTTCAACACATAACGTCTGCTATGGTCATATACTTTCATCTGACAGCTCACGTGGCAAACGTAAATTAAGCAAATCTGAGCGGACACGGAGAAGTCGAGAGATGTTTTGTAGAAAAGGTTCTAAAATACTTCCAGATTTTTTCCCACCTGACACACCAGCTGAGAGAACTCTTGATGATCAAAGTAAACTTTCTGTCAAGAGCACAAGCATGATGAAGCAGTATTCCTGGGAAAATGAAGAAAATGGACAATCTGAAGCTCAGACGATCGCTGAATCATGGGTGATATACTTTGGACTTGAGGCCCGTGATAGTCTGCTGATTAGAAAGTGAATGATTGTTATTTGTTTTCAACATTGAATTGTGATCGACTTTCAGTTTCTAGTGCCGCGAAGGAAATTGTCAAATAGGCGTCAAACTTGTTTTGATGTTCCTTTAACTCTTCATACGAACACTTTGAAGTGAAATAAATTTGGAAGATCGAATAAAAAAGGCTCGAGTTTGCTAATTTGACCATACTGTTGTCATAAAGGTATTCGTTAATCAGCCTTCTTTTCAGATTTTCTCCAAATAACAGTGTCTTCAACACACTTTTAATTCGCCGGAACTAAATAGTTTTCGAGGCGATTTTCAATTCTGATGATCTCAAAAGCGGGAAAGAGATTATTTTGGGGGGCGATACCAGTATCAGTTATTCAAAATCGACGTACGAGATTGAACTCAGACAAAGCATGTTCATTAACAACATGAATAATAATTTCTATCAACTAAAGTTTATGCATACATTCTACCGATACTGAGGGTGTTGATCCGTGTGTGTGTATTCATTTTAGACGGACATAATGTCAAAAATATTTCAAGACCTAAGGTTGACTGAATTAGAATGCGATCAAGTCCTCTCATGGTCTTAGAGCAGATCGAGCTCATCGTTTTGCATTTTTAATGATACTGAGAGCTTTCTTTAATGAAAATGAAAACCGAAGTCGAAAGATTATATTTTCAACAAGACCGTCGTTATTTACTTTAAAGTTAAATCCGATATAAATTTTTTCCTCCACAAAAAGACCTTGCAAAACGCCTGAAACTTAGCTGGAGTACATAAGCTACGATATATAATCAATAAGTTACGCTTGCATTAAATCCTTTTTTTATATTTTGTTTATACATGGTAACCAACGAGGCCACCCACAAATCTTGTTGAACTTTAAATTTTAACGTGAAACTCTTAATAGCGTCTACATAGTGCATTTTCAATCTAGGATTTAAGAGGATTAAATCTCTTTTGACAGGTTGAAAATAAAGTCGGAAGGTTTTAATTGGTTGTTCAGGCGTGCATTTTGAAATGTGCCGAATGGTTTCGTCCAAACATTAATCTGCCTGATGTTGCTAGTACAGAGAGTCGATAAGACATATTAATCAATCAAACATGTTTTTGCATTTTTATCATGCAGTGTTGTGATTATAAGATACTGGAATTCAAATAACTTTATAAGAACAGTTGATTGTTTACTATATTCGACTTGCCTCCAAACACTTTTAAATGTTAAAACACTTTTCGAACTTCCAATTGCCGATACCAAAAGTACAGTTTTATTTGTCTTTTTTCGTGCATGATCCAATACGTATACGTCATACCATTGTGTACAACAAAAATGCCACCTACCCTCATATCTGATGAATTTATCATTTCTATATCTTGCTCTCCTTATTTTCCTTTCATTCTATTCAAAACAGCAAAAAATATCACTTTGGCCTAAATTTCCTTATAACTTGTTGATGAAAAGAAAAAAAAGGCTCCTATGCCCTGGCCACCCACGGCATATTTATATGCTTACGTTTTTTCCGCGGCCGGTAAAAAATTCACTTTCAACGAGGAAGTTAATAAGCCGAAATACTTTTGCTATTTATCTTGTTTTCCTTTACTTTGGAATTTGTCGATATGAAGCTTTTTTTTTCATTGTGCTTTGTCTTGCAACTTCAACGGTGTCATTTTCGTTGGTCCACTTGTTTGGCAATTTTCCGTTAACAATAAAACGATTAATTGTTCTCCTCGAAAGGTATAGCTTATAAGTTGCAGTTTTCAGCCGGCAAGTTGTTTTTAACGGATGGTCACTTTCACTTCTGTGCATTCTCTCCTGTAAATCCTTTCACCCAATGATTAACACAAAAAGAATGAGCTTGAAATGTACCGACGTTTTCATTACAAAGTTAACCCCTCTAGGCCTACTTTCACTTGCTATCGTGACTTTCGTGGGCAGTATTTAGGCTTTTTTTAAAGCCGACGGAAGTATTGTAAAATCTTTCCTCGATGAAATTATTCTTTACTAATATGGTTTGTACCGCATTTTTACCGATTTTTTTCCATTAAAAATACTGGTATATAGGTTAACAGCTTTTCCAGCTTCGTTTTACATCAAAACTAATGCAAATGTCCAAATTCCGTGGGTGAAAAAGAATATCTTTCCTGTTTTAAAGCTGGACTGAAATAACATTACCAAGTGCCATTTATTTTTCGTTTCCCGTTAGTGCTCAAAACATGTATGACAAATTTGGCTTCTGGGTAAAGTATGACGTGCGCGATGACGACTGATGTGGAGTCGATACACTTGTTCCTTAAATTTCCATACATAGGAAATACATAGCAGCACTCTGTGAAATTCATTAAAAAAATGGAATGGACTATGTCAATAGCTGTTCAAATATAAGAAGTAGCTGAGTTTAATATATAGAAATATACGTAAGATGCTGAATATCTATATTGTGAAAGAGGTCCCAGAACTCATTGGACTGTTTATTCTACTTAGCCTGACGAATAGCATTTCTGGGAAAATGATGAAAACCTGGAGACTGAAGATCAAAAGATCGCTTGATTGTGGGTGATGGATTTACTTCGGTCTCGCGAGAAGCTCTAAATGCATATTACCTAAGTATACTTTTGAAACTTTGTTTCACATGACCTGGTTTCATTTTCTCCGGCACTCTTCAGCCGATCAAAGGCTAGCGGTGCTGACGTCACTTCGATTCACTGCATTAGCAGGACTTACAACTCCACATCAAGAACCTTGTCTTTAGACATGGGTCTCGACCTATCCTATTCCACGACTCACTCTCTCCTCCTATGCTTGTCAACCATATCTTAAGTATTAGGCTGTTTTCTCTTTGAAATTGATTTCATTAATATATCATTTAAGTTGTTGGACTCTTTAAATTAAAAGCAAGGAAAAGGCCCCTATATTTAACGGAGTTACATCACGGATGGTGTTTCTTGAACAAAGTAGCCTGATTTTTCACGGTACATGTAGTTGTTCGCCATTCAAATTTTTATCAATTCAATTCTTTTATTTACACCAGTACCATAAAGGGCATTTTGGATACATTGTATAGGTAAAGTAATGAAAATAGTAAAAAAAAAAAAAAAAGAAATATAAAGCCCTAAGGAAATTAAATTAATGTGTGAGCGGTGGCCATTCTCGGTATCACCTGCAACATTACTCTTTGTTACTCAGTTGTTGATTTATTAATTCCACTTCAGTGGTGTTCTCCCATAGTAACATATATTTTGGACACTCATTCCACACGGGATTTTTCTATGTATATCGTGACATAACCCCATTAAACAAGGACGGATGAAGACTGAATAAGTACATTGCATTTACTGCACACTGTCTTTACTCAAGAGCCTGATATACCCTTGCTTCACTTTGGCTCCTTTGCTTGACTTTCAGGAATTTTCCTGAAATCTGGTGGTTGTGGTTTATGTAATCAGATTAGCGTTTTGCTCTGAGAACCAGTATTTGTGATACTGTTACATTCCAGTCTCTTCTAAGTGGGAAAAGCTGGTGGCTTTCAGCGTAATGAATATCTCGACGGGACATTTTTGTGTCGCTGCAAACTCAGTAGCGGAACATCAGTGGTTACTTGGAGAACACAGCACTTCTTCCTACATTTGTTTCGCGCTTTAAAAAGTCACTATATAATAACTTTAGTACAAAAGTGGATTAGAATGGGTTTAGCCATTTACTAAAGAGAATATAACTTCTTGTTTTACTTTAGCACTATTTTTACACTTTGTCACGGAATTTTCCCGAAACCTGAGCTGCGTGATTGACTGCTATATTAAACTATATCGGTCATTTGTTTAGGAATGGACCTCTCGGGGACCATTTTACTTACACTAAGAAGCGTTAATCGATATCGGTATTTCTCTCTCAGCACATGGCTTTCAACTTAAGTGTTAACCGCGCGACACTTTCCTATCTTTTCAAAAAGGAGTATGATTTACTTCGAGAACTCTCTTTTCACTCTCCTATAAGCTGCGTTTTACTTTATGTGACTCAAAAACCTTCATGAAAATACCTGTACATGTATTTGATAAAAAAAATATATATAGTGCCCAGGTCCTCTGAGCCTTGCAGATTGTATCGTGACTTTAGTGGACAATGTTTGGGCTTCGTCTGATCCGTTCAAAAAGCGACAACCGATTCATTTTGCAAACCTTCCTGAATTAACTTTCCTAAGTACTGGCGAAATGCACTTTGTCTCGAATAAATGGTGTAACAGTAAAGCAGCCTTGAATGTTTTCATTATGTAGATTTCATAATAATATTAATGTCAGGATAAAGTTAGTATACACAGCTTTCACGACAAAGTCTTGAATGTTAAGATCAGAGAAATTCAGTTTGTTTTCGTGATTAACTTTCAATTGTTTCATATATCGATATAAATATTTATATTTCTCGTGGTTGTTGTTGTTTTGAGAGAGTGAGTGACCTATAGAAAATAAAAAAATGACGTATTTTTTTGAAGATTTAAGACAGTATGTTAAATTAGAGCCTACTGATTCTGATCATGGTTAGAAGGAGAATCTCGTCTTCTCTTATAGGTCAAACTAGAGTAGAGTCTCTGCTTCTAACGCGCTCTGAATGGCCTCTCAAAATAATCTGCCTAAATAGTATTGCTATATGCTCTTCCAGTTCGAAGGATAACTCCGTACACCGACCTTTACTTCTAGCGACATTTCACCGCTCTGAAGACCCTTTTGTTTTTCATTCTTATCCTAAACGATTGTAAAGGTCATGACTTGCGTAGTTTTCCGGCGTGTCCGGTAAGATATATTAACAATAATTTGAGTAAAAAAAGCTTGATTTTGGCTAGTACTGTGTTTATTTTCGCCGCTGAATGAGCCACTTCCGTAAACATTGGAAGATTAAAAAAACGCTCCATTTTATATACGAGATGATATATATTTTCTAATCGTGTCACGCGATTTGTCAGTATCAGAAATCCATGAAACTACGGTATAAAACCTTTGCTGAGTAACTAAGTAATAGGAAATATTCTTATCACGTTGTGGTCGGCGCTTATTTAGCAAGAATCATCGAATTCGTGCCACTGAAAAATCATTAGTATGCAAGGTTGAGATACCGCTAGCACGTACTTGGCAGCGATTTGTCTTTAATCTTGAAATCGAGGAAATCATAAACAGTTGCATTGCTTCTTATAGTTTTGAATGATTCTTTTCGACCAATTGCAAGACTTTGCCTTAAGAAAAATGAGTTTTGAGAACTCATGAATTGAGGTATTTGCCACATTATGGTGGGCCCTTCGGCAGTCATATAATTTAAATTTTAATGACATATCTTTGAATTTCTCTTCTCTTCTTTCAGTTACGCTAAATGCCATGAATTTGAATACTACTGCTTGTAAACCTTTTTAGTGAATGTTTTGTTGATAATAATAACTCCCACGAAGAAACATCACGCTTCTATATTCGATACGATTTTTTTTCGGAGGGTGGCTCTTTGGGTTCTTCGTGCGTCTGATTCTGTAAAGCCTACGAGACGCCAAATATATTTACCCTGAAATTTATAAATTGTAAGTTTAAAAACATGTCTTTGTTCGCAAATGACATTTAGACGTAAAATATGACACCCCTTGTCAAAGAAATAAAAAAAAAAAACTGGAGTAAACAAAGTCATCGTCATGAAGGGCAATATAACTGTCATTTTTCCAACTGCTCAAAAACATTCGTGGCATGTTACAAGCCTTTGTTGAAAAAGAAGAAATCGACTTGCTAAGTCGAAATGCGCAATCCTTTTCGTAACATCCACGATAGCTGCGTTGGCTGGTCTCAGATTTGAAAGCGAAAGCAGAATTTTGATAATGTAAGTCCCACGCACGTCACATTATTTCGTCAAAATACTTTGTTTTCATTACTCTAAACGCAGGTGCACATGTCGCGTGAACGTCAACCGACACTTTGTGGGATTTACGAAATTTGAAAAGGGACTTGCCGTCACGACATACGTTAGCGGCGGATAACAATTCATCCTAAAAGTTGTCATTTTTGGACAAAAGAACCCCATGGATAAATAGCCTGCGTCTGAGTGGAATCAGGTCAGATTTGCGATAAAGCGAGACAACGAGGAACAAGTTCTAGTGCTCCAGTGAAATCGAAGACGAAAAAAAGCTACAACATGAAGCAGAATGCTCCATTTCTACCGAGATTAAAAATGACGCGACATCTGAGCACGATCGTGGAGGGAAGAGAAGATAATGATGAGTTTGGCGATGTTGGTGGACTGTTTGGCAGACCTGGTGAAAATAGACACAGGAGATTCAGTCGAAGGGTGTACTCATGTAGTGACATTACAGTAGCTGCGAACAAAAAACCCGATAATTTAATTCTTCCTCCGTTGGCAAATCCTGAGAAAAACGAGAGACAATCTTTACATGGCAATGGAAAAGGCCCACGAGGTAACCTTAAAGTGGTAGACTGTACTGCTAATATATTCCCAGACTTTAGACCGCCTGATAGGACTCAAAGTATCATGGACTTTGACTCTAAGGTTTCAAGACTTTCCACGCGGTCAAAATCAAACGATGAACACAGTTTTTCTCAAAACAAGGAGAACATTGTTGCCTCGTGGCTTCAATTCTTTGGATGATACCACCATAGTGCAATATGATACACACCACAGTTCACAGCTCAGTGCTGTCATAGTAGAGACTGATCCTGTCTGTTCTCTGGAAAATGACGGTAAAACGAGACCGAGATTCAGTTACCAAATACTGTTAAAGTTTCCTACGCCCAATTAAGTGGTTCGCAAAAATTAAATTGCTAAGAGCGCCACTGCGATTTACTTTTTAACTGCGCTCAATTTTAAACTACAACGAGAAAGTTTTCGTATTCTGCATTTTACTTGCTGGATTGTACGAAGAAGAGGAAAGCAAAGAATGGAGAAGTAAGAATAAGCAGACGTGATGCTTCTATTTTAGAAAGAAAAAGTATATTTTCGTATTAAAGGATATATTTACACTCGTTTTGGCTCATTTGGTTGGTTCACTTCACTATATATTTGGTTGTCTTTGTTCACGTTTGACTTTTTCTGTAACTTCAGTGCGTTTGCTCGATGTTAATCAGCCAACTGGTGTTCTAATTCATACTTTTTCTACTTTACTCGCAAAGAGTACCCTACTTTTGCAGTTTTATTCCTATTATTGTATAACTGACAAACATTGGAAAAATATTATGCAAATTTCTAGTATTCATTGTGAACATGTGAGCTCATGATATCCTGTTATTTCTAATTTAAACAATGATCAAATCTCCGCATTTTGCGTTTTTTCTCCGAAGTTGTCTTTTTTTAACATGATTAAAATTTGTGTCTCATTCATCAACTTCAATCCACCAAGATGTTTGATATATTCCATCGCTATCTTGAGATGTTATTGTGTTTTACAGCTGTAGCTGTCTTGACCGCTTCACAAATTGATGGTGCACGTACTCGGAAAGCAAGAGAACAATTTAATTTAAGGGCTTTGTGAAAGCGATCAGCAGGAGTGTTTTTGCATTCGATTATTTGATAAATAACTCATGAAAAAAATCCTTTTTTTATCAACTATTAGAAAAAAAAAAGCATCACAATACTTTTACAAAATTATTCGGAGAAAATGTTGACTAGAATATCGTTGTAACGGTGTTATTTTCTGTATGCCTTTACCCGAGAAAATCTGACAGAGATGTTTTTTAATCAGTGATGCTGAATACGTCTCTCATTTTAATTATGTACCTTATTAGGAACGACTTTTGTTGTGCAATCTTCATTGCATTTTGACTAAAGTAATGTTAGTAACATTTTCGGAAGAAGGTCTAAGATCATCTAGAAGTTTCTATTCTAACGACTGCGGTTTGAATGCTTGACAGCGAACGAACATGTATCAGTTAAATTTCGCAATTCATATCCTGCTTTTTGCCTCGAAAGATATCTTTTTCAAAAAAAAAAAAAAAGTCGAAAATACCGCTTTCCAGTTATTTTTGAACGAAGAATTGCCACAATTTCAATATTTACTGGAGGATGTAGAAATCGTTTACTTTTCTAATACGCATTGCAAATAAACTGGATGTTTTTCCGCGTATTTTGAACTGTTGTCAGACTTAATTCATTTAAAAATGACAATTCTTCATGTACCAGATAGTTCTTTGTTAAATTAAGTTGCATTTTCCGATGAGAGGCGGCTGTATTGTCTTCCTGATTCAATGAATATTTTTATTATGTAGTTAACTATTTTTCAGTAAGGATTCTCGAAGCCCTCCTGGTTTACCCTCTCGAGCTTCTTTAATGTACGTGCAAGCAAGCCAGGCTTAAGGAGGAGACGTCACGTATCTCATAGTGACCTGCATACAACTATACATATCCTAACACAAATATGGAGATTCCGGTCGGGGCCCTTGGTCCTCTTGACAGTAAAATTATGATTGTTGTTTCTCGCTTGACAGTTCGGATGTATTCTGAGGTGAACGTACGATTTGATTTTGTTCAGTCTGATTTGTGTCTGTTGGCAATGGAACTGTCCTGTTCTGTGCCTTCGAGGGCTGATTGTCGCACACGTATGTACTGACCGGTTTAACGTGTCAGTACATTATAAGCACAACAAAAGCGTGGTTTCGAATCAATAACTAAAAGGTGTCTTATACCCATCTCGTTGCTATCACTACACTTCGACATAATTATATATATAGATATTTTTTTTCTGGTATATCAAAGGTTCAGTTGAACTATAAGCAATTTTGTTTTCTTCCATAAACTATCGATGCCATTTTCGCGAGACAAAAATAAATAAATAAATAAATAAATAAATAAGCAAATAAATAAAAAAGTAAATAAATAAATAAGCAAGTAAATAAATATAATAAATGTCATTATTGAACACACTCTAAAGTGGTTTTTTAGGGCCACAGGAAACAAACAGTGGAAACAAATAAACACAATTAACACAATACTACATTTAGCATGCTGATATCCTGAAAACCTGATCATATTTCTTAACCGTCACATCTACTCTACGATATTCTGCGTATCCTATCCTGCCCTAAAGCTATCCTATAGCTAAGCTAAGCGTGAATCTAACCTATAACCTTTTCTAGCTGTTGTGTTATCTATTAACTGCATATTTTTCTCTTAGCCCAGGCCTAAACTAAAACAGAAATGAAATCGACCATTACGGAAGGCTCAACCACCAATGTTAACATTGGGTTTACGAAAAGGAAATCAACCTCGCGGAAAGATTGTATTCCATTCAGTACGTGATTTCTTGTTAATTTGCCGGTTTTATTTTGAGCCTCATGTGCGTGCATATAAATGCATGAATTTAATTATCATTTTAGGTCCAAAACAGAGTCCACTATGTTTAGTATGGAGTCGATTCCTCGGACAGCAAAACAAAGGACCCTTTTGTTGCTGTTAAATAAAAGGGAGCAGTTTAAAGCCAAGATCATGCAACTGCTGTTGCTTATCGTGACAATAAATAATGTGATGATAGCGATTTTATCTCCGGAACTCTGTTCAGTGCTATTTGGATTTATAAGAAGTCTTTCATTTTTCCCAGCGAGGAATGACAATACGATATTCCCAGAGGTAGCGTTAGTTTAAAACAACACATTAAGGTTCAAACTTTCGCTGGTGTCCTCCAGAAAAAGATCCGTACGCGCGCTGTTTTGAAGGAAACCCTCACAAACTATATATCAATAGAAAGGTTATAACATGTAGAATTCGATGAAATTAGATTCTTTTTTGCCGACTGCTTTCCTAAGACGGCAGAAGCCGTTAACGCCAAAACGACCGACTGAAATTCCGAATTAATCGGGTATCGAATGCGATCGTTGATGCAAAATAACTGTGCAGTGTTAATCACAAGGCATCAATCTCTCAAAGCGTGTCAGCATTTTCTTTCATTTCTATTGGTTATCGTTTTATAGATCTGTCAAGTTCCACTATCGAAAAATTCGCGTAACGTGTTGCGTTAGAGACCGCCACGAGGAAAGTATTTGAAATAAAAGAATTCGCCGACACCTTTTTGTTTCGTATCTATCAGTGAATGTTCTGGCCAAATTTCAAGGAAAACCGTCGATTGTACATACCCTATTAATTCATTTGAAGAGGAGGGGTTCTTTCGAAAAACGGGTGCAAGTTTTCGCCTTCTTAAGATTTATATACATGTCACGCCTTCTCAGAGGGATATGTCAACTCAAAATGCCGCCAGTCAATGAAATAACAGAACCCCTAGCATTCATAGTAAGAAAAGTTGAGCTTCTCGGTAAAACGATAGTGTTACAGTCACGTTTTAGGAGCATACGTTTTAGGCCGGTGGTCAGCAATAAAGGGCAAAACGGAGAAAAGCGATGTGCAACAAAACAAAAAGAAACTGAGGAGCAATCGCCGAAGCGTGATTCCAAAAAGGCGCTCTTGACGGACATGAAATCTCAAATTGAAAGTATTTGATATAGGATCTCTGGATTAAGCCGTTTGCCGCGAAAAGGTCCCTGAGGAGTCCATGCCTTTTGGGGATTATGACACCTTCACGGTATATTAACTTTTATTAAAAAAAACCTCTTTTCCCAATAACTCGCGCGCGTTTTAATATTTTGTTTTCATTTCTTGGAAAATGTTACCTTGAATAATGACAGTAACTAATGTGACAATAAATAATGTCATGATAGCGATTTGTATTTCCGGAACTCTGTTCAGCGCTATTTGGATTTATAAGAAGTCTTTCATTTTTCCCAGCGAGGAATGACAATACGATAGTCCCAGAGGTAGCGTTAGTTTAAAACAACACATTAAGGTGTCAACGTCTTTTGAACAAGTTCGTTAATCCTACAGATTATCTTTGCACTGCCAAATCCATGTTGAAAGAGCCTTCAGTAACCGGCATCATTTTGCAGAGTTTGTGTATAAATCTTTTACGAAATGTCCTCCGACCTGCTTCCAGGCAGATTCACAGATCGTCTTTCATCAATTAAGTGTCGTCTTGAATACAAAGGCTTCCATCTAATATGCTCGTCAATACGGATTATTTCATCCCAAATTCACATTTGTACCAGCCTTTAATGTCACGTGGGGTATTTTCGGTTGCCGCCTCGATGGTCCGAGTCATTTTTTCATGATGCACGTTCTTATTACATATGTCACACGAGCGAAAAAACTCGGGAAAAATAGCCATTGCATCCCTTAGATCATCGCTATTGAAATTGTCTTGTCTGGGATTACTGAAACTCGCTGATGTTTTTGAGAAGAAAGCGGACGTAGAAAATACAGCGTCGGGTGACGAAAAAGCCTTGGTCCAAGTGCTCATGATTTCTCTCTTATTCTTGATCTTGATAGTTTAGCTCCTTTATCGGAGTAAAAGGGACAACTGACTTACGAGTGCTAATGGTGTTATATATTCCTTTTTGTAAATGCTCGTCCTTCAGTC
>Ga0126338_10001896_pt1 | contig 13975 bp, 11 predicted proteins | sample OrbCmetagenome_2_FD_92529 | JGI IMG/M metagenome (GOLD analysis project Ga0126338, IMG submission 92529) | Coral microbial communities from Petempiche,Puerto Morelos, Mexico - Orbicella C C metagenome | ecosystem: Host-associated > Invertebrates > Cnidaria > Coral | place: Petempiche,Puerto...
ATGCAACACAGAGCATGCCTTTTTCTCTGTTTTGGCTCGAGATTATTTTCTGGCAGATTGCTCCCTTGAAGTCCCAGAGGGGAGGAGGAGTACTCCCAGAAAAATTGGGTGGGGGTATGCAGCCTGCTTCCCAAAACCCTTACCCTATTTATAACCTGACCAAAAATGTGGTACCCTGTTTATCACCTGACCCTTAAATCAATACACCGTTTCAGACCCTCCTTATAATAAAACCATAGCCTAGTTATGACCAAAATGACCAAAATTGATACCCTATTTGTGACCAAAATGGCTGAAAAACTGCACATAGTCATATCTATATAGCCCATATGTGGGGGGTAATAATAAGGTGACTGGAGTAAGTTATATTTGTTGAGTTCTTTCTGCAATCTGCCTTGTTCTGTTTCTAGGCCATTTTTCTAGTATGGAACTCTCTTAATGATCCTCTCTTTGGCTGGCTGAGTGATCATAAAGCACTTGGAAAAAACCAGTAAGTTATAATTAGCATTAAGTTATAATTAGTGCTATATAAATTTAATTATTATTATTGTTTATTATTATTATTATAAATGTTTATTATTCCAGGCTACGAGTGAACTGGCCCTAATGTTGTTTATATTGCAACCTCTACCTTGTTGTGCTGGTTTTTTCCTGTTTTGAATGACCAGATTATTGCTGATAAATTCCCCGGGAACAGAAATGACCACAATTATAGATCAGTATATTTGTGATCTTTTTTGTTAGTAGGGAAATTGCCAGGGATAATCTGGTAATCCTAAATCAACAACCCTATATTTACCACACAGTCTAGTAATGAACTTTTAAGTTATTGTAAGAGATTAATATAACGTGGTATCAAGAGATGTTCAGCACACCACTGCACAACCATTTACAGATGCAATCCTCTAGGAAGCAATAATGCAAACTGATGGGTGTAGGGCTAGATCAACCTCATTCCCAGGATCTCTCTCCTCTGCGTCCCTTGATCGTTAGGGAGAAAGACCTTGGTTGTGGCTGGTCATGTGACCACCCAGCATCTGGGTGGTAAAAAAATCTGTTGGGTGGAAGTTGTGGGAAGGTGTTTTGATTGTTGCTGTGACAAACTTTGTGGGTTTCAAAACCTCAAGCAGCCGCCAACAACTACCCGCTTTATCTAGTATCAAAGTCGAATTTTGCTGATGAACAATGCTTCATTTATTCTGCCATCTCCCAAATATAGAAGACTTCCATACAAAGAAATTTGGCAACCAAATGGAGCACAAACTTTTCAACGTTTTTTTAGCGCTTGTGAAATGTCACATACTGAATTGAAGTGAAACCAGTGGATCAGACTCTTGAATATCTGAATTTGGAGGTAATTTATTTTCTTCTTTGTGCAGTATTTTGGATGTTAAAAAGTATTTAGCTGAGTATTCTGACTTGCATTTGATTTTTACATTTTTGTTGACAAAAGCCCTTGCTTATATTTCATCTGCATCAGTTTATATAAGTTTATATTTGGACAGACGTTTAAACATGGTTCCTTGGCATAGTCAAGAATTTGTGAAATGGTAAAATATGAAACATTCTATAGCAATCAATGTGCCATGAGGTTAATTCAGGCAACATCAAACAGCAAAACAGTTTTATGTCTTATTAATTTGACCAGCTGAAATTGAAGTCAGAGTGCTACTTCAATACACTGGATATATATATAAGTATATTTCACTTGACCTGTGTGAAGCTTGGAAAAAGGACTGGAGAATTTCAAAGGTTTATTTGCCCGTGTGTGATTTAACATGGTGATGACCAGCGATGATTGACAAAAATTATTTGTTGACTCTACCCCAGTAGAAAAGTTTGTGTCACAGGTGCTCGTGTGATCAGCCGCAACCAGGTTCTTTCTCCCAATGACCAAGGGAGGCTGAGGAGGGTGATCCCAGGAACAAGTTTGGGGCTAGACAGGTTGATGTGAGAAGCTGTCTGGCTCCACATATGTCAACAATTTATTTAGCAACAAAACATTTTCACAACTTTCTCACTAGATCGAGCTCAATTTTCAATTAAGGTGCCTTGAAAAGGTTGAGCAAGACTGAGCCGGTGAGACCTTGTTGTGCCAGGTCTGTCAGGCACTCCCACCAAGTGAATATGTAAATACTTAATTAATTTCTCTTGTTTTATCTGATTTAATAATGTTCAGCTGTTCAATGTGGCAGTTGCATGGCAAGTTGATGGTAATTTCTAACATACACAATTAGCAAAACCTTTAATTTTTAATTCTGTGGGTGACATGTACATGAAGGCATTCCATATGAGACAACTATAAATATGACATGCTTAAATTTCTGTTGAAGGTCAAGCCTTAGCCACCCAGAGATTGTTCAAAAACGTTTTAGGTGAGTAAACCATACAAATATCTCATTAAGAGTCTTCTTCTGATGCCCAAAGAAATTACACAACAAATAATATCTATAAATGAGGTAACTGGTACTAATGGAATCATCATATAACACCTCCAAACACCCACATGTGTTATCAATAGTTTAATAGTTCAGATCTGCTGTGTCTCTGTCTTGAAGTCTTGAAGTCTTGAACTTGCGGTATTAGATCTCCAAAATTCTTGAGTCTAGATTGAATCTCATCTTGAGAAATGAGAAATTATTTAAAACTGAATTAATTTCAGTTGCTGTAGTTGCAAATTGTACAAACAGGTACACCAGGGGCTTGGGCTAGCTCAGTGTAAACCAAAAATCCAAATCTTGTCCAATAAAGAACACAAATGTTACAATTTTGTTCCTTTTAAACAGGGCGCTAATGAAATATGGACCACTGTTCACATTGTCCTTCTTAAGCATCTGGTTCCGCTGGGGTCATCCATCAATCCAGTTTGTTGTCTGTCTGTGTTTGTACGACGGCTTTCTAACAATGATTGACTTGAACCATCTGGCATTGCTTGCCGACCTGGCACTGTCATCTGAAGATCGGACCTCTTTGAACTGGTACTGCTCAGTATTCAGTGGTTGTGGTTCATTGTCTGTGTTTCTGTCATACCAATTCTGGGATAGGGACAACATGACCTCATTCCATGTATTTTGTGCATTACTTGCTGTGTTTTCTCTGGTTGGATTCCTAGTCAGTTCTGTTTTGCTGAAGCAGCATTTTCTCTCAAAGAAAGTTAAAGTGGACACTCCTGAGGAAGAAAAAAAGTAAGTGACAGAAGTTGCATATTAAATAATTGAGCATAATTATGAAGAACTGTTATAAACTATGGATATAATTAAAATAAAGTTGGGCTAAATGTTTTGAGATAAATTTTGACTCTCTACAGAATAGAAGTGCAATCCACGATACCAGAGGCTGATCAAGCTCTTGAGCTAAAGATCTTTGTCAAGCAGCTGATGACCCATTCAAACTTCATTTGGTTTGCTCTCATGAACCTAATACAAGTAAGTTTATGCCATTTATCATGGAGGTAATTTTATTATGCTTTGATGTTAGTAGTAACAAAGTTAAGCCAAGAGACCATGATAGATCATAATCTCTTGGTTGAGTTGAAAAGAACATCAGCTTAGACTGAAATCCCTGCTGTGCTCAGCGTTCCTCTAAATGTTAGATGCAGCTTAATACAGGAATTGCACCAAGCGAAAGAGTAGCGGTTGGTCTATTATACCACATCTGTAAGACTGAGTAGTGCTGACCTGAGAATGGTTAGTATTTTGATAATCATAAGGAAAACAGGATATTCATTCTTTAAATTCAGTACACTGGCGGCTAGCTCACTGGTGGTTCAGTGGTTCCTGTCTTGAGCTGCATATTGAACCTTTCCACCATACTTTGTTTGCTCCCCCCCAAAACAATCCCATAAATGCTTGCACTGATATGAGCTGCTGGTTGTTTTATGTTGTATATAACATGACTATCTATCTATCTATCTATCTATCTATCTATCTATCTATCTATCTATCTATCTATCTATCTATCTATCTATCTATCTATCTATCTCTTATTATACCTCTTAGTTACTATGCAGGCTGTGATTGGTCAATTTGGCGGGCCATATTCTACCTTACCGCGTGAAAATATTTGAAGATGTTCCCGAACCCATCAAACACGCATACTGATAATAAATATCTTACTAATCTCGTCTTCTCGGTTCACACTGTAAGTTACAGATCCTTTGTTTCCCTTCAATTTATCAATTGAAAGGGAAAAAAACTTGTGTTATTTGTGATTGGATGATGGGAGTCGAAGACTGTTTAGACGCCCCCATGAAGATTTGTCAGGCTTTCTCTTTTCCTGAGCAACCAAGATGCCAAGAGCAAACATAAAAAAGTGAATACAGGACAAGTACCCAGGATCTAATTGTCCTTGTTTATTTTTGCAGGTATTTCACTGTCATTTCAACAGCAACTTCTTCCCACTCTTCCTTGACAAGTTACTTGGGGACTCAATTTCTCCACAGACAGGTGCCATCTTGTTGGGCGTGTCATTTGTCGCCCCTCACATCAACAATCTTTATTTCTTGGGTTTATGTCGTCGTTTTGGAGTGTACTCTGTCATCAAGTGGTTATTCTATGTTAAGCTCGGGCTGAGTGTGATAATGCTGATGGTTGGACCTAATTGGCCTATTTTGCTTTGTTTTTACATAGCGAGGTAAGATTTAACGTTTTATTCCTTATTTTTTCCAAGAGAACACGGTAACGAATCCTGCAATCTGACTGGTTCTTAGCACGGTCCGGATCTTCCTATCTCTGACCACCACGTATAAGCGCCCTGCTGACCACGGTCACGGTAACGCGCGCGCGATGTGTGTGTAGAAAAGGCCAACAATAATAAAAGTGAGTAGGAATGGACAAAAAACTCATACGATGCGTGACACTGCCGAAAAGTTGTAAAAAGGCTAAAATTCTCTGAAAAGTGTCAAATTTGTTCTGATAAACTAAACTTTTCGGGCTTAGCCCTTCTTCAGTAGGTGGATTTAGCCACGCCATACAAAAAACTGTACGCGTACACACTCATGGAAAGCGTGCGCATGAAGTACAAAGTTAACAAATAGGAAAACCATTGTTTTAGCGCGCGTAAGTGTAATACGCGCAGGACCTACAGTCACAAGAAATTGAAGTCAATGTTCAGTCCGTTGGGTCGAAGCGTGCCCAGCTTGAAGATTAATCTCATTTCATGCTGCTTGCGGCTGATGTTACTGCCAGAGCACTGTTTCAAGCCACAGACCATGATGTCATCCAGGGAGTGGGAGGCGGAGTTGAAATGTACAGCTACGGGAAACCCGCGCGATCGGTTTCGAATGCTGCGGAGGTGCTCGCTGAAACGTTCCCGTAGTCGCCTACCAATCCAGGCTCTCATGTAATAATAACAGTGGTTTGAGAGAGAGGAAAAAAATAAAAAAAGTTATTTACCGGCTTAGGGTCAGTCCTTATAGTGAAAAAACTATGACCTCGGACTTGAAAACACCTCGGTCACGGTTTTTCGCTATACGGACCTCACAGCCGGCAAATAACATAGACGCTATTTTTATATAAGAACATCTACTTTTGGAGCTGTGGCTGAACGTTCTTATATTTTTTGCGATTAGAGACTGAAAACGTTCTTAAAGATGTTCGTAAATTTACATGGTAAACAAGGTCAACTACCTTGATATTACTTCAGACTTTGTATCACCTGATGACTTTGATGGTATGGAAGTTATTTTGGAACAGTTATAAATAAGAACTGCTGATTATTACAAACCGAGATGTGTGTCATGCAATAAGAAAACAACTGTTAATGTTGTACAAAACATGCCCTCAAGTATTTGGGTTAATGTTACGTTTTTTGTTACCTTTATTTTATGCTTGTCATTTAATACATACAGATTAGCAAAATAAAAACGTTCTTAATCGACTCACAGCCTGAGGAATGTTCTTGGTACGTTCTTAAAATTTTGGTTAATCTCAGCCGTTCTTATAAACAAGGTTCTCATAAAAAAAGAGCGTATATAAATTTAACCCTCTTCTGCTTCAGTTGCAAAGTTTAATCATAAGTTATGGCACGGAGCAGATCGTCCTAGATCTATCTGGGCTGTTTCTTTTCCTCAGCAGCAGATATCACTATGGAGGTGAGAAAAACTTAAAATACTCCATACAACACTGCTCCGGACAGTCTGAGAACAATTGACAAATACTGTTTTACAGATGATATCGTCACTTTTTACACTACAAGGACTAAATGTTTATTCCTTTTATTGTTTTCAGCAATCGGGTGTTCACAGAAGGAACTTGTAAACTTCTCAACCTGATCATCAGTGATCTCGTGGACGAAGATTTTGTTCTTCACAACCGTAAACAAGCTATATCAGCCTTGATATTTGGAACTTCAGCGCTTTTTTCCAAGCCCGGCCAGACGTTAGCGCCGCTTATTGGAACATGGCTTTTAGCCGAACAGACCGGTCACTCACTCTTTTACTCGGACGATCTTTGGGCGTCCTCTTCCAACAGCAGAACTAGTTTTCACGACAGTACTAATAACACGTTACGCTGGGGATGTTTTTATGTTCTCGTTTACGTTCCAATCGCGTGCGCGTGCATCCAGATTCTAGCGTGGACGCGGTTTAAATTGCACGGGAATAGACTTCAGTGGGTGAAACAAATGCGCGAAGGGCGATGGTTTTCATCTTCAGAGGTTTAAAATAAATGGTTTAAAATAGTCCTTCAAGTTTCACTCTCAAAGCGGAAATCGTGGTGCCGTTGCCACTTGGAAAATGCTGCAGACAAACACTGGACAACACTTTGTTGGTTTCCAAACTTTCCAGTCAATCCATAGTTAATGTATGGTCAATCAGAGCCAAAGTAACAAACACGTGTTCAAGATATGTGGTTTTTATTGGCTAGTTCATGTGAAATCAACATGAACGTGTTAATATATAAAAACATGTCAAATATTTATGAAACAGGGCTGAAGCCTGTGATACAATGCGTTTCACGTTAAAATTGGCCAGCTAATCAGGCAGTTTCAATCATTAGGGACGTATTTCATTGAAAACAAATTTTGAGGTTTCTGCGAAAATTAGCACCTTATTTGTAAATAAAAGATGTATTTTGGATAGGATAAGATAATTTTAAAGAAATAAAATTGAAAATCTATTAAGAGTATTAGCGACTCTATTAAATTTGAACTGGGCACTCATTGGTTTGTGGCTGTGGCCGATCTTTGGTTGATAGTCTTGAGATACAATGAGTGAAAAAAAGGCAGAACTGTTCCTCACGGTGAGAAAAAGAAATTGAGAAAGAAATGAAATTTGTCCCCGAGAAGTGTATTATTTTTTTGTTTTGTTTCAGTGCTTTCTCAATCTCTTCGCCTTGCCGTGAGGATCAGTTTTCTTTTTTCTCTTTTTCCGTTTTTGACTTTTTAAGAGCCGAGATAAAACTTGAGGGACGATAGCTGAAGGCATTTAAATTTGATATGACATCAAATTTTAATGGTTGAAGATGACGAAAGCTATCGGAGTGACGCAATTAGTAACGTGACATGCCTGTCACACAACTCCTCCTCCTTCTCTCCCTTATACGAAAACTTTAGGGCGATGCGCTTGGGATAGCTTAAAATTTTACAATTGGGATTAAACAAACTATTTGTTAGACGCCTTTAATAAAATAATGCAAATCATTTGTAAAATTTCTATAACGATGAAAGAAAGAAATAAGATAGAAAAAAGTTTTGAAAATACTGCCGACCTTGCTCTCGTTTTCGCCTTTGTGATCTTTCAACGTTACATCATTCAGTTTACCTTTGCCTGTTTAACCGGCTTCCAAGTAGAAAAAAATTTGCAAACAAACTATTTCTTTTAACATGCGGTTGCCCTTGGCTGACATTGCATCATCTGAGTGCATCTTACGCGTGGTAACGCGCACGCGAAACATTTCATGCGTGTAAACGAGTGCTAATTGTCACGTACCAGAAGCGGGTAACCACTGACCACCACTCACTGAGCTGAAAAGAAAAGACAATTCCAAAGAGGCATTTAGACGAAATATGAATAAATGCCCTCTAAAATCTCGCGGTATGTATATCGAAAGAAAATTTTTCATTTTTTTTACCATCTTTCGCAGTCGTACAGCGTTCAGTTGAGAACAACAATGCGAGACGTGACCTTTTATCAATTGCGAGTCGCTTCGTGGGACACGTGACTATTCTGATGAAATAGTCAAACAATAAAGGATAGGAATTTGTCCAATGAGAGCACGGGGTGTGTAATGTTTACAATTTCCTGTGATTGACTTCGGTTCAATTTCCACTGTTTTGTCCATATATTTATATCGCTTGAGGCGTTGTACGGGTAAAATATTAAACAAGGTAATAATTGTAAATTTTTTTCTGCAAAATCTTACTGGCATTTTCACAGCTCGTGTGGTGAGGTTTTTCAGACCTGATCGATCAAGCCAACTCGGTTTCTCCTGAGAAGGATTCAGAGGGCTGCGAGATTAAATTGGTGAGTACATACAGTGCCGTACTTTTGGCGAAATTCAATATCGATCCCGTAGACCCGTTTGGGACAATATAGGACTTGCTACTTTATGCTTAGAATACTCGTAAAACAGATATCCAATGTGGGTTTTACCAGTTCGTCGTGGTTTTATATTCTATAGATTCCGTTTATTATTTTTACCGTTGGTTGGCTTTGTTATTGTTTTGCGGTTGAGTGGAAGCACGTACATCAAAACGTGGCAAAACAAAACCACGCCCGCATGCACTGCGTGACAACTTCAAACATGTTTGATGCGTGACAGCTAGCAGTCGATCGCGATCGTGTAATGTGTTTGCTTTTTCTAAATTATTATTATTTTTTGTGAGGGCAGGGCGAGCTTTATAAATGTACTTGCTTTGGATTTTTAACTCTAAAAAATTATTTTTGTGAGTGGGGAGAGTTTTTCAAGTGTACTTGGTTTGGATTTTGAACTCTAACCATTTCTGAAAAAAAAATACAAGAAAAACGTGCAACGTTATTAAGCAATTATCTCGAAGATATGTGTTAAGTCTAATGTCTAAAGTCTAATAGGACTTGCCTTGATTATTTTTTTCTCTCTCTCAAATCGCTTATGAGACATTCAATGCCCCACTCCTCCCCAGATAAAACAATGGCAACCAAACCCCTTCCCCCACCCTCTTTATTATTGAATTGCCAATCAGAAGGCGAGCGCAATGTCACCTGACTCCGCTGCGACAAAAACAACAAACTTTCCAGAATCAGAAATAATCTCCTTCACACTGGTTTGTCTTACTGTATTTCAAAGCTTTGCTTGTTCAATTTTGTTTCTCGGGGCCCGGGCTAGCAGGGATTGCCAGCAAGGCTTTTCTGCAAAGCGTTCTATGCTAAACTTTTTCTCTCTCGCTCTGGAACGGTGAAAATGGCCAGTTCCCCTTCCTCCGTCCCTGCAACCACATTTCCAACTGCATCAACGAAGAAGATGCGAGTTCGAAGCAAGTCCACCTCTGCGGTTGAAGACGTCAAAGAGGTTCCACCGAAGAACGAAAAACGGGTAGTAGTGGAAGCTGTTCATACGAGCCTAAAGAATGGTGTTAACGGGGCGCAAAATGGCGAGGAATCGTTGTTCGTGAAAGCCACGAAAGACAAACATCACGACAGAAAATCTCGTAGCGGACGCCGTGGTTTACCGAAGAAAGGTGAGCAAGTTTAGCCATGTCTTTTGCAAGGTGCTCGGATATCTCTTTATATGGTATTGCGTTGTTGTTCGACCGGCATTTTGTCGTGCAGTTGTACTTGCATTTGACTTAAATTTCGGACCTTTAAACGAGCTATGGTTTCGTATCAAAACATGTCTCGGTTCATGAATATTGCATATAGTGCGGTTGATCTAGATCTGAAGCCCTGCCACGCGGCCGACGTGAGCAGTGAATTTACTCTGACTTGAAAAATTGCATTTCCTCTTTTGTCACCAACAATTCTAGCCTAAAAGTGAGTCGTGCCTTATCCAGGGCCCGCGTTCGCCATTTTCTAGTCCTTCGTGCATTTGCCCTTGCACGTTCAAGATGACAAAACCTTGGACGATGCAAATTTGTACAAAGCATCTACGTACATGTACAATACTGTGTTTTCAACATCTTTTATGTAAAGGAGTTATAATCCTTCAGTGTGATGTGCGTAAAATTTCCGTGTTTGTTTTTCAAATTAAAAGGACCAGAACTTCGAAGTTTTTCCAAGCTAGAATTTCGAAATAGTGTTTCCATGCATGCACACTTGCATGGAAAATTTATCGAAGAGTACAAATATATTGTGTACTCTTCGTACGTACTCACGTGTAAGATTTGAATGACTGTTTTGCTAGCGAATAATCTTTTTTTAGCGATTTCAATAAGCTTTTCATGCGGAGTGACTCGAGAAGTTGTTCGTTACAAGTTCACGGGTTTACATTTCAACTGAGAGATTGCATTTCTGTCGGAAATGTAAACAAACCTTGACCGATTTGTTTTATTGCTAATTTGATTGCAATTTCCAAGGGATGCACGAATGGCGAAGCGTTTAATACAGAAAGACCTTTACGTTGTTATCCGCTGGGGTGAAAAATCTTTATGACTTGAAGTCCAGCTGTATATATACAATAGCTAGCCTTTAGTGAGCTGATGCCAGTCGGACTGGACTGTTCCTTTTGGTTTGCAACCGAACTTTTAAGGTGAATCAAAGTGAAAAACAGCTCTGTAATTTGTTTGAAGTAAGAAATAATTTTTTTCATTGACTGAACATGCACTTTGAGAGAAGTACATCTAAATACAGAATCTGAGTAATTATTGAATGTGTGTATAGACATCTAAATACAGATTCTGAGTAATTATTGAATGGGTGTAGACTCAGAAAACAATGGTAAACAAAACCTAGTTTAATAATTTTTCTATAGCTGTGGTTTTGCACGTATTTTTCGAACAAAGCATGCTGTAAATCGAGCTCTGCAGAAAACCATTGAATTTAGATTCCCATTGTAGCAAAGATTATGAAATATCCTGAACGTTAAGACATAGTTTAATAAATTTTCTGCAGAAGAGAATATCTCTTCATTTGAAAATAAAACATCAGTTACATTATAATTGCCCTCAGGTTTTACTGGTATGCAAATGTTTTTCCAGAAAGTATTGTACAATAACACAAAAATTGTTTTGCATACCCTTTTACTGGACTGGTCCTGAAGATAGTACATCCTGATATGAGTGCATGTCAACTCTCAACTACATCATCAGTGTTTCACTAAACATAGTCCAGTTTCAAGTTAACCAAAATGGGAGGATAAACAAGACAAAAGATGCATTTGTTCATGGATCAGTGAAATAAAATATTCATAAACACCTCTTGGAAAGTGCAAATGAAACAAATTATGCACAGTATTGTACACTGAAATAGTTCATGCCCTAACTGCTGTTTGTGAACATTTCTACCTCTGATTGAGACTGTAGAGGTGCTTGGCAGCTTTGTTAGCTAAACACTGGACTGTGAGAGATCCAGCGCAGCCCCTTTATAATTTGTGAATTTATTCTGATCCAGTTAGCTGATTGACGATAATTGTAAATTAAGTCTAAATATAGTTCTGTTAATTTAGAAAATCATCCACAAGTGGTAGGTTTAAAACTTAGGCTGGAAATTTTAGGTTTACAAATTATAAGACTGGAGCACTTAACGTTTGCAATTATTGCCATGTACATAGATCAGGAGACTAATCACAATTAAATTTCAGGTGGAGCTGGAGGAAAGGGTACCTGGGGAGCCATTGGTGAAGTGTTGAATGAAGAAGATTTAAAGATCAGAGACCAGCATGATCCGAACTATGAATCGGAGGAAGATGAAGATGTGAGAGTTACACCTGAATAATAACAGTAATCATAATATAAATTACAAGAGCAAGCCATGAGATTATTTTTTTTGTGCTATAACCAGAACTTTGCATGTTAGAAACAAATATGTACTACCAAGGATAACAAAACCAATGCTGGTTGTTTAAAATGAATTTCCCAGGATCTCAGCATTAGCTGATCACCAGACCGAGTTCATTATGTGCTGGTTAATGGTAACTTCTTAACTTTGAAGTCACTGTCATATGAAATAGTTATTGAAAAGCAGAACTGACAAATTTGTTGGCACATTACTTGCCAGAGCCCATCCCTACGATCAGGGCAGAATGAAGTGATCATACTGTGTTCTCACAGTTGGCATGACCTTTATTGTGTAAATTAACAAATAACCATGCCCTGGATGTCCATCTGTGTTTGCGATTTCAACAATTTATTGTCCAACAACACTGGAACTTGTTCACTCATTTATGTACGCCAAGTTTAAGGTGCCAATATTCTTCTTCTCAAGTGTCAATCTATAGGTAGTTTTTGAATAATGTTAGACTCTGGTTGTGTGCTATTGTGTAATCTGAAATTAATTTCTTAGGAGCCTTTTGCAATAGAGGAATGTAAACCAGAGCTGACTGAGGAAGAGTTTAGCACAAACATCACACCTATTGTACAGGTGAACAAGTGTTATTAAGATGTTTCCACAGGTATCTCCCATGATCAGGAGCTAACGTGCACTAGTTGATATAATCATGACTTATCAACAGCTTGTAAGAAAAAAGTGTATCATTTCACTTCCATAATGATATCCAAACAATTTTTGACTGTTTGAGGGAGTAATTTTAAAAAGTTACTGCCTAAAGTGACATCTTGTGCCTAAAAAGGTTGGGGTGACAACTTAATTACTAACCAATAACCTCGGAAATTATGTTTGTTTGCAAATACATGATATTTTATATTTGTTTTCATTTTCAGGAATACTTTGAACATGGGGAGACAGAGGATGTTGTGGTGAGTTGTGTGTAGCAAAGAAGAAACTATTTTGCAATACTGGTATATTAGGGTCTTGCTAGACTTGAGTAGTATCAGCCATTTGATCACTAGATTGTTCTGATTTTACTTTGTTGTAGCCAAAGTGTAGTGAGGAGAAAAAGTTTAAACAACAAAAATTATGTGATGTATAGTTTGGTACTTAAGCCAGACTCGTAGATGAAATAAACCATAGCCAGGATTGATTAGCTAAGTGCTTTTTTGCCTGAGCTGTCACCTAAAGGATACAGAAGTACTCTAGAGAGATAATATTGTGGATTTGTGAGGCATCTTTGGCAGAATGCATTTAATTTGGTGCTTTGATATACAGAATTTTTAATGTGTTTAATTATGGCTTCTCCCCCCCACCCCGCAAAAAAAGGAAAAAGAAAAAAAAAACCTCACCTGAGACAGTTAAAGCAAGGTAAAAGGTTTTTCAAAGCATAAAAATTAAACAAGTTCACCCATCATTGATCTTATATCTTTTTTCAAACCTAGCTCTCTTTAGCAGAACTTAACATCTCTTCAAGGAAATATAAGGTAAGTGACTACTTTAAATATATATATATGTTATTTGCTGGCTTACAGTCAGTCCGTGTGGTGAAAAACTTTGACTGAGGTCTTGAAAATGCTGCCCGAGGCCGCAGGCATTTTCAAGCCCAAGGTCACAGTTTTCACCGTACAGACTGACCGTAAGCCAGCAAATAACATGTTTATTTTTTTTCTCCCTGCAGTAAATTGGTTTTACAGATTACAAATGGGTTTGTTTACGCAACTCTTATCATTGAATCAGCTCGCGCGCCGTCTACTAACGATTTGTAAAAAATCTCGGCAACAAGCGAGTAACTCAGATAGTAGACGAAGAAAGATGTATTAAAAAACAGATTTTTTTCAAACTACTTTGTGTTAGTTGCATTTATTTCACCAGGTAAGTTCTCCAAAATTGTTTTTGTGGTGTGAAATTTCCTGCGCAGTTTGAAGCTTTACTACAAAAACAATTTCTGTCAGTTGTTGCTTTTAAAATCACTTGAAATCAGACTTTTCTACCGTAAATTGAATAGCAGAAAGCGAGGAAATTCATTAAGTGTATTCCACAGAAATTCTCCTAAATACAGCAACGATCAGAGAGGTA
>Ga0126338_10001897_pt1 | contig 13974 bp, 4 predicted proteins | sample OrbCmetagenome_2_FD_92529 | JGI IMG/M metagenome (GOLD analysis project Ga0126338, IMG submission 92529) | Coral microbial communities from Petempiche,Puerto Morelos, Mexico - Orbicella C C metagenome | ecosystem: Host-associated > Invertebrates > Cnidaria > Coral | place: Petempiche,Puerto...
CCTGCAGCCTGCAGCCTGCAAAATATACCTGCCGCAAATGAAGGCGAACACGTAAGAAAGTAAAATCTTTCAATCACAAGTATCAAGGAGTTTGGCTTCTTCCCCACCCCCTGGATGGGATACTAGTCCATTGTAGGGGTACCCCCAGCACTCTGTGAGGTTGCCCCGGTAATGAAGTCTGCATCAAGCCAGTGGCCCCTACAGCCGGAACTTATTCAGTGGCATGAAGCGACTAGGAGTATTTCTACTCCCCTCTGGATGGGATGTTAGCCCACCCGCGGGTTACCCTCTAGCATTATAAAATTTACACAATTTTCAATGTGGCTGGTTGTTTCAAGTCTCAAGTTATGTAACGCTGTCTACCTTCAATGACGATGTTATAATTAAGGAATCCACTGCAAGTTCGAGTAACAAGGGAACAAAAGTTTTGCACCGAGGTTATTTACATTATATTGCAAACTTCTGTGCGACTGTTATAAAATGTCTTCTCAAAAGAAATCATTTCTAAAAACACTAACTGTCGAAAACAAATTTTGGCGTTCATATGAAACTCTTGAAAGTACTGGTGAAATGAAACTGATGACGAAATGTTACCTGTATTTGGACAATTTCTCTGAACTTTGAAATTTATTTTCTCGAGTTCCCATGGGAAATTGTTGTTGGTGTTATCTCAGGCAACTGATTATATCTTTCGGGACTTTTAGAAAACGCAATAAGAACTGTATCATATTTAAAATTATTCTGGTACAAGGTTTTTGCCCATTAAAACACCAACCTGCCGTTTACCGTTAGCTACTATACGTATTATACACAGACTGCATGATGTTTAGCGGTCTTGCAGGGAACAGTTCCATGTGGTTCTAATAAAAAAAGCCCCTGATCGATTGTTAAAATCAAACCTTGATAAAAGTATGCTAGATATCACATTTCTTAGGGTGAAATAAATTCTAAATTCTATTTTTTTTTTTCTCGCTGTACATCGTAGCTAAACAAACTTGTTGGATTAACCTTATTATAACTGTTAGGGGTTCACTGGGTGTTGCCACTTCCAAGGGCTTTTCATTCACAAAAAATAACCTTTGCGCGCCTTGCGTCTTTTGCACGCCTTGCGTGCCTATGTTTTTACCAGTCAAGATTTGTTAAACGTGCATTCAGCTGAACTAACTGCAGTGACCTTACAAAATTGATTGCAGTTAAAAAAACCCTCCAGGATTTGGAGACTTTACACTAATTATCCTTTAAAATGTTACATGTGTTGGCTGGGGATTCTCTTAATTAAAGTTCAAGAAAAAAATTAAAAATAGGGAGTTATTTTAGTTATACTTACGTGTGACTGCCAAGCAGTGCATTACAATGGTGCAAAATGTGTAAGTAATTTGACAGGTGTAGTAATTATAATTTCTGTTGGACTGCCTTTTAAACAAATTGGGTTGGCAAATATCGCAGTCTAACAACCAATCAGGAGAGCTGGAATAATACGAAAAATAAAACGCTTACAAACACAATTTGCTTTACCAGGTAAATTCTGATCAATTACAGGTGTTGAAACTTGTTTCAGTTCCGAGTTTACTTATCATTTGTATATTATTTCACCGCCAGAGGAACATTGTGTTATACGGGGAGCCGGGGAATACGAACTGTAAGCAGGGCAGACAAAAAAATAGGTATTTACTTCCTATATCGTTCATATGGTCAAGAGTGTCTTTTAACAAGATTTCTGAATTGTAGGGCCTTGTAGCAGATTTAGTTATAAACACGTTGATTATGCTTTTTTTGTGTGTGTGTGGTATGTAGATTTGTTTCTAATTTTCTAGATTTTTCTTGGAAATGCTATCGAAACTCCTAGCAGAAACAAACAGGAAACATGGAGACTATTAACATGATTTGTCGGCTTTTTTACTTTATTGCTTCGTCGATCTCAGATACAGGCATATAAATTTGATATATTTTTTCGTCAACTCTGTAAACAATAGCCGCGCGATAACTTTTGTAAAGTTTTTTCTCTACACTGTTTCCTCGCGTTAAACCTCACACAATACTTAACAGGTTTCTAAACTGGAATTGAGTTCTAATCTGACTAACGAGCATTTACCTTCAGTACAGTTTCAGAATTTTAAGATCGCTCAGAAAACATTCAGGGATGTTTTCAGAAAACACGTATTGCTCATCTACAGCAATGGTTTTGGCTCTTGTTGCTTTCTTGGCTTTTGAAGGAGAAGGTAAGAACAGCGTTTGAACTGAAACTGAATAGACCTTATCACGGTTTCCGACGCCATCTTGACGGGTAGGCAAAGCGGTCAGAAATATTACAGTGTTTGTATGGGAATCCGATGGCAAATAACTTTTTCCAAAATCGAATTTTACACAATTTGTGAATCGCAACGTTACAATACTGGCTAGAAAATTGTATTCATCAAGTTTGAAGGATGTAGCTTGGCCAGAAGACGCTCAGTTGATTTTTCTAATTTTCCATATATATTTGTCTGTAATTTTTTTTCTGCGAGCCGCGTCTACCCAGCCAAATTTACAGACAACTGACAGCTAAAGTTTTAACCAATTCCCTTGAAGGTTCCATGCATCCATCAATATCAAGAGCCAATCAAAGAGCCGAGGCCGAGAGGTGTGTTGGGATTACGTCAACCATAGACGTTCCTTTTTTGGAGAAACATCTCACTGGTGACGTATTGGTCACGTGCTCCGTGTTGTCCAAGCTTCACCGTGAGGACCTGTGTTTGAGAAATCCGCATTGCCAAGGTTTCAACTATAAAGACCAGAGGTGCGAAATTTTAAGTGACATTTACAACGATTTTGACAAAGGGATGAGTCAAGGCACCCGAGCCTTCATGAAAACGGTAACGCAGTTTGCCTCCTAATGGCCGGATTCGTCACGCAATCAGGAACGACAGAATGCGTGACGTCTTCTTCGAGAGTCAACGCATGCGTAAGAACTTATAACGCCGTTTTCGTACCCAGTGCTACCCGTTAATGTTTGAACGGAGACTCTGGGGACGAGAATAAGTTTAACTCTTAGAAAACGAACGAATCCTTGTGTAAAACCTAATTCTTATGAAGGGCAGTTTTCATACAAGTCAATCTCCTTGTCGAGCGATAGCCAGGACTCGCAGCCAGGAATCATTTCAAATGAAATCGGATTTTGAATTTCTAATTTATATCTCAAGGATTTGCAGTTGCACAAATTTGTCCTTTGTTTTTCTGGGCTAAAGATAGTTATTATTTGTGCAACTGTGAATGATTGAACACCTGTTCTGTTCACATCACCTACATGAAACCTTGGGTCAGCGGTAATTAACTATGTCATGCAAGCCACACGAAAAGTACCTTGTTGAAAGGTTTGCAATAACATAAGGAACTTTACGGGACGCGACGAATATAGACAAACGAAAACACCAATTAACCAATTAGAAGTCGAAGCAGGAGCATACGAGATAATGTATAACCGCTAACAGGCGCGAGAAGAATGTACCTGGCGCCAAGCGCAGGAAATAAAATGCGTGAGTGTTAACAAGCGCAGGTAGAACTGTGAAAGCCACCTCCTCCAGTCACCGCGTAATTTAATTATTTGAAGCGATCAGAAAAGAATGGAGAGACACTAATTATTTTTCTCACGGTTGCGTCGTATTCACTTAATACAGGAGAGCCTATGGACTCCTGCGTGATCCTGCTCCCTCCAAATCGTTGTCTAAGAAGCCACGTTCACGTAACGAAGAGAAAAAAAATTGAAAAACACACTCTGGAACTGGTTGCTACACAAAACTGCTGACTGAAGGAAAACGTTAACAGGATCCAGGCAGACAGAACGAGAGGTTCTAGCTTTATTCTGTCGTTAATTCTTGATCTTTCCTAATACACTTTCATTTTTTGCTGTTGCAGTTCCTGCTCGGTAGAGGACAGTGTATGAATAGTTACACTCAAAATCAACCCTAATGAAGACAGCGATTAACAACAGGGATATATTACAGTAAAAGCCGCATAAAAGAACAAGTGGATTAAGAACACTCAGGCTGAAATTTGGTCAAAAAACTACCATATACATAAGAACACATTCAGCCTGAAAGATGAAAATTGTTCTTATATAAAAAAAAAAACAACTGGCTGCCAGGTAGATTAGAAAAACTTACTAGGGTACAATACTAAGTAGATCAATATATGTGCTATGCATTAATTAATTAAAATGTTGTGCTTGCACATTGATTTCATCTGTTAGTAGTCTATGCAGCATTCACTTTTTAGAAACAATTTTAAGGACACCTTAAAAACATTTTCAGGCTGAGTTTGCAGAAAGCACCCGATATATCAGAACAAAATCAGCCTGAACCCCCAAAACATGTGCTCTTTTATGCTGGTTTTTACCGTAATAGCTTTTCCCTGAATAGGACCTTGAAGGAACAGAGAAATCAGCAGCTGTTTGCTTTTGACTAAAGCTGTACAGAAAGCCTGTAGAAGAAGATGTCAGTAGTGTACGCAGATATTTAACTTTTACCACCGGCTCTGAGGGTCAACCGGAATCAGAGCAATGAGCTTTCCTGGAACAATCAGTAACAACCGAGACTTTTATTATCAAAAAAATAACTTTTAATTCGAATTGTAATAATAATGTAACTAATTACAAAGTTTGCCTAGAAAATTGTTCAATGTAAATCTTATATCATTAATTGACTAAAATTACAAGCGATAACGTTAAATTTAGCTTGACATAGTAATATGAGTGGGTTCAAGTAATATTAATTATCATAATAACGAATTACATCTATTGGACAAATTTATGCACACCTACTGATTCATTCACTCGTTCAGTCACTAATTTATTCATTCCTCTGAGTTGTAAATAACAACGAAGTGTTAAATAATTTGAATAATATTCTAAATAACGGCAAAATTACCGATCCACAGACTGTAAAAATAATACAGTCCTGGCCTCACCCTGAAGCAATTATTGCTGTCCTCGAAACATTTCAATACTAAGGGTTATCAAAAATAGCTACATTTCAAAAACACCAGATTGATTTCCAAACTTAAATTTCAAACACCCCGTTCTCAGGGCCTAGTCGACCTTGAAATGCATGATGGCTACTTCTCATCAGCAATCGCCGGCAGCTACAAGATTTTCGTCGTCAACTAGGATGCAATAACATATTCTTTGCCCTCGTTCAATAAGGAAGGCTTCTCTTCCGATCGTTTAACTTTCAACACGGCCATGATGTACTGCATTACTGCTTTGTCTAGCCAAGTGAGAGGAGATACAGTGAAAAGGCCTCCCTCGTAAAATCCAAGATGGCCGCCATGGTGGGTGACAACAAACAATGCTGCTTCGTTGCATTCTGAAAACGAAAAGAAAGAGATGAGATCTTACAGTAATAAGCCAACAAACACATCCATAGAATCACGAATAGCTATTAAATGGCTGAAGACTCTGTTTTACCTTCTTTTCCCCATCACAAGAAAGATATAGGAATTGTAAGGACTTGTAACATATGAGCGATATCGTCGGAAATTGTGAAAGCGCCCCGTTATTTCAATTACTCCAGTAAGGACGATAAAGTTCTTGTCGCATCTTTCAAACTTAATGTCCGGAATGGTATCTCAGGATAACTCAGTTTACGTTTTTTCTGACGCCCGCGCTACTTGCGGTTCGCGCTTTGCATATCACGCTCGCAGACGCTCGCACCAGGGCCCAAAAAAGGCGACATATAAGCGCCCTGCTCGCACGCTCTCGACCGCTCACTTGTGTTGCGCGCGGGCGGCTCTTTTTTGCGTCCTTTCTCTCGAGCAAAAGAGACTGTTCGCAGTCTACTCCAAGCGGTAACAAATCACGAGTGATGTAGCCCCCATCACCATTTTATGGGTTGCCCCCATGCCTGATCCCACACCCACTGAGAATTGCGTCTCGTTATATCTCTAATTATTTCTGCCAAAGTGCATGCCAGGTAACCGGTCGTTTCGCCCGATGTCAGTTTGCCCGGACTTAAAGTCTGTTCGCCCGGACTGAAAGTTCAAAGAAGGATGTGTTAATTCAAATAACTAAACGAGCGCAAAAGACAACATTGTGGGCATTTTGAAGCAAAATTACACAAAGCATGAAAATTTCTCGTTAGACCACGGAGTTAACAGTCCGGGCGAACTGGCTTTCGGGCGAGACGACAGCAATTCGCATGCGGGACCTACAACAAAGCACGGGACCGCAATACATCAATACTCACTGACATGATTGTATGGCGTAAGGAACAATTCCTCTGGAACAAGAGGATCATCAAGAGCATTTAACAGAAGAACTGGGATCTTAATCTGTAAACAGAAAACAAGAAGGAAACATATATAAACGTTAAAAAAAGAAAACAAAAAGGAAAAAAAAAGGGTCTCTTACGCAATCTCCTAGGAGCAATTAAAAAAAAAAAAAAACAGATGAAACGGTGTTAGGTATCTTTAAATTTCTCACAGAAGAAAACACCACTTTCCCTATCATATTTTTTAATAAATACCTGATTGATATAATTGCAGGAGCTGTTGACTGCATAAAACTCGTCCAAATGATGAAATCCGGCCATTTTTCTAAAGGAAGAAAACGGCGAAAAATTTGCAAGTAATTTCTTGACATTACTTTAAGCAAGGGCACTAATAAGCGACGTAATGTTTAGTCATCGCACGCGCGATCAAAACATCTAGCCAGGATTGTTTACGCTAAAGGCGTTTAAGACGAAATCCGATAGAAAATCGAGCAAAGTTAGGTTTTAGTGGACAAAAATCTGGTACCAGAATAATTTTAAAGTATTTTACAGTCATTTTTACATTTTCTTAAAGGTAAATACATAAATGATTGCCTGAAATAACACCGAAAACAATTTCCCATGGGAACGAGAGAAAATGAATTTCAAAGTTCAGAGAACTTGCGCAAACACAGGCAAAATTTCATCATCAGTTTCATTTCACAAGTACTTTCAAGTGATTCATACGAAGTTCAATATTCGTTTTCGACGTTTGGTGTTGCTAGAAATGATTTTTTTTTCTTTTTGAGAAGATATTTAAAACAGTCGTACAGCAGTTTGCAATACGATGTAAATAATCTTGGTACTAGGTTTTTGTCCACTCGTTACTCGAACTTCTGGTGGATTCCGTCTTAATACGGCCTCCTCATTATTATCGCCACTTTATTCTGCCCTGAACAAAAAGCTCAGTCAGTCATTTTGTTAGTACTATCTAAAGAACTCCATTAATACGGCCACCCCGTTAATACAGCCAGATTTTTGTGACTTGTTGGTGACCAGATTAACGGGGTTCCACTGTACTTTAAAACACTAGAAAGCTCGAGCTCCATATAAACACACACAAAAAGAGCGAGGCCAATATCTAGCCATCTTGACCGAACAAGCTTGGTCAATTTAAAAAATTGACGTCAGTTTTTCATGCGTCTGTCCTGTTATTGATGATGAATTTCGTCATAACATTGTCAAAGTAGCTGTGGATCCGCAGACTACTTTAACAATGTAATGACGAAATTCATAGTCAATAACAGGACAGACGTATGAAAAAACTAGGCAGGCGTCAATTTGTTTTTTACGATAACAGATTGTCAAGTTGTCCGCTCTCGCTCGTTGACGCGTCGCATAAATTATAAATTCTTGTGTCTGTCCGCATATTGACGATGAAAATTAGCCAATGAGCGCGCGAGAATTTCTGCAGTTATCGTAAAAAAAGTATTTATCACATGGCTTCGGGACATACATGTAACGCGTGCTCTTGCCGGACACGGCACATAGTCCCGAGTGGGCAGGGTGGCGCCATCTTGCCCGCTCGGAGTAGCCAATCACAGCGTAGGAATTGGTTCATCTTGCTGCTCACAGAGCTAACCATATAATAAATTGAGTTATTATATGGCTTGAGTTTGTAGCCGATATAACGCACGCTCTGGTTGGCTAATTCTAGGGCATTATTCTCCCGTAATGCCCACGGACCGATTAAGGGCCTGTAGAAACAAAGCAAAAAGCCATACAATAAACAACGTATTGACCTCGGCCTTCTACAGGAAAGTATCGGTTTGAGATTTTCCGTAAAGACCTCACTCTCGGTTAATAAGCAGTTAATATTTACCAAGGTGGCTCAATAGGAATTTATACTTAAAAAGTGTCACTTACTTTATATAGACATCATCAAGTTCCACAAGAGATGAAGATGAGCGCACGTGATGAATCGATGACTTGTGAGGGCATGTGAAGTCTGGACCGTGAAATAACACTCTCACGTGACGATCGATCACGCTCTTCACGGTTTGCGTGATCGCCCAGTTGTAAAAACGTCGAAGACCATCCCATTCATGCAAGAGAACCTTGGCTCTGTAAGAGTAAAAAAAACCAACCAACCAACCATTAAACAAACTTTCTGGTGTAAACAGTCGAATAAAAAAACAGAAGTCTTTGCGCACTCTATTCTGTCCCTTCTCCAGAAACATGTGGTGGGTGGCCCGCGCTAATGTGCAGAAAAATTGAAAACTGTGCAACAGCAGTACAACAGATATTAGGGAGTTTAAGAAACCACGACGGCGACGCCGAGGACAACGTCGGTTAAAAAATGAACTTATGTTTTAACTACGAATGGTAACCTTACTAAATACATTTAACCTTTTCAATTCTGATATTCATTTTGCCTATGATTATTTTTGACAACTGATTGATTGACAAGGTCACATGATGAGAAATCTGCGAAGACCCCACAGAGCAGAAAAAAAGCTAAAGTAGAGAGATTACTACGCCTTTCAATAACATGCGGACTCTAAAATTCAAAGCTCAACTGACAAATGCATTTTCCGCTACCGTCAAATCAAATGTTCGGCAGCTCCTCCCAGCTTCCGACTTCTGCCGAGCGCGAGGTAATCAAATCGTTGAGCATAGTTCAGACAACGAAACAGTGTTCAGCAGTAGTCGCAAGCTGGGAGAAGCTGCCGAACATTAGATTGACGGCAGCGAAAAACGCATTTTGTCGGTTGAGCTTTGAATTTTAGAGTCTGCATTTATTGAAAGGCGCAGTAAAAGCAAGAAGGAAACTCTATTTTAGGATATAGATGTCAAACTACAGTGGGAGAATGTCATCTGGCAATCAGTGTTACCTTAAAATGTCATATCCCTGGCAAACCGAGACAGCACATTCAAACAATGCCTGTCTTGTTGGTTCCTCACCAAGATATTTTATCAAAATGTTTCCTCCCATGGAAAACCCAACTCCTATTAGTCGCTTGTGCTTTACCACAGAGGTCAGGTGATTTACTACAGCAGCAAGCTCCTCTGTACCACCTGTTTTGAACATGCCAGTTACATATGGTGTAAGAATGCAACAGGAAAGTTAACCTGGTAGACCTATTAAGCCCGGATCATAACTATGTACTGCAGTCGAGTGTCAATCGATGTCCTCGATCCATACCTCTGATCAAACCTTCATCGACCCTCAATCAACACCTGATTGATACTCGATTGACACTCCATCGACACCTCAGTTGACACTTGATCGACACTCAATCAGCATCTCAGTCGACAGTAAGTTGAGAGTCGACTAATTTTTGATTAATGCATATTAGCTGGTTGACACTCGGCTTACTATCAACTGACTTTTGATTGAATGTCAATCAGTGTTTTGGCTGAGTATCAATCAGGATGTCGATTGAGTGTCAATCAAGATGTCAATCAATTGTCAATTGGGTTGTCGATCGAGGGTATTGATTGACGCTCGACCATGGACTTCTTTAATACACATGATCCTTAAACCCAATAATGAGCAGCAGGTGTTAGGGGTGGACCATTTGATTTTTGAGGGCTGTGTGGGTGATTTAGTACAGGTACACATTTTTTTTAAAACCCTTTCATGCAGTTGGAAAATTTTTTTCTCCTGACATGTGTACACATGATATATTTTTTTCTTCCTTTACTGACCATGCATCAATTTTTTTTCTGGCATTGGTCATGTGCTTTTATAAATTTTTTTGGTGCAAGTATTATATGCTTGCAGGACATTCCTTTTTTCAAAATCACCCACAAATGGTCCATCCCTAAATTTATATATTCTTTAAATCTTTTTTAAAAAGCCATTTTGATCAGTATAACATGCTGTCTATATATTGTGTTGAACAAGGACACCCAAGATGGTTGTAATTTGATATCATTAGATGCATGAAGCCCTAGTGTCATAAGGTACTGTTTTGTTATGCTGTACAAGGTGGTTCTAACTTTTACGTTTGTGGATGAAACCCTAGTGTGTGGCCATTCAAACAAAAGCTATTGAGTGGTACTTTCATAAGGAACTGTTTTGTTATGCAGTACAAGGTGGTTCTAACTTTTAAGTTTGTGGATAAAACCCTAGTGTGTGGCCATCCACATGAAAGTTATTGAGTAGTACTTTCATGTGGTACTGTTTATTATGCTGTACAAGGTGGTTCTAACTCTCAAGTCTGTGGATGAAACCCTAGTGTGTGACCATTCAAATGAAAGCTATTGAGCAGTACTTTCATGTGGTACTGTTTATTACGCTGTACAAGGTGGTTCTAACTTTTAAGTCTGTGGATGAAACCCTAGTGTGTGACCATTCAAATGAAAGCTATTGAGCAGTACTTTTATGTGGTACTGTTTATTATGCTGTAGAAAGATGATTCTAACTTTCTAATTAATATATAAACTAGTAATATATTATCATCATCATCAGTGTTATTATTGTTATTATCATAATTATATAATTATTATATTACTAACAAAGTTTTGTTTTCCAGCTTTAAACTTGTCACTCTCTGGAGTGAAACTGGAAACTTTAGATACATTTTCAATAGGTATTAATACAATGTCATGTACCACGGATCCATCTCTAGAGTCCTAATCAGTAACAAAGTGTTGTTGGAGTAGAAAGATGTTGAACTGTACATCCTTACCATATGTGAATATCCTTGGAGTGGATAAACCAGCTTCTTTCTTCGCTCCCAGATGATTTAAAACAGCCACTCTGAAGCCCTGGCTAATAGCATAGCCAGTAAATGTACGGACATATTTGGTCTCAGTGCAATTTGCAATCCCTGGGACTATAACAATAGTAGGCTGCTCCTAAAGTTTGAAAAAACAAATCATTATTTTTACTGATTATAAGCTGGGTTTCCATAATGATGGATAAGGCTGAAAGGATACAGCTAACGTCAAACTAAAGCATCAAACTGTGTTAAAACATAGAGCTATAGAAAAGTTGTGCCATCGCACTCATTAGTATACATAAGTGTGCATCATTCTGGGGCAGATTTGGGGGGAAGGATGGATTGGGTAGCTAACCATCCCTCTCTTGTAGAAATAATTTTAAAAAATGAAATAAATTGTGAATAATATTAGCAGAAATGAAGGGAAACACTCTGGATAGTTTGCCTCACTGTAATTTCTACTGTGTGGTATTGCTATTATTTGTAGCATAACAGTTTCAAATTAGGTTCCACTTCCCAAATTAAAACACTTTGAGGGTAAGCCCCATTGATTCAGTCTATAACCCCAAGGTACTATTCAATCCCCCTTGAAAAAAATCTTGCATCTGCCCCTGAATCCAAATGCAAGCTCATGGCATGAGCAAAGTTAACTTTGCTTTGCTAATTCCATTGGTAATGTTATAAAATCCATTGCTTTTAGCTGAACATCATAAATTAAGATGAACTTGGGAAGTTGACAAGCACTCCAACTAGTAGCTAATAACCTGAATTGCAGGCCGGCATTTTTGTTCATACTGGTCATATATGTTTTGTGTTATTTATAGCTGCCCTGTAATCTTGGATTCCAGAGATTTTTTGCCATTCTCACTACCACCCCCCCTAGTCCAATGTTTTTATCTGCCCAAGGCTCTCTAACCACTCGAATATGGTGGCTTCAACATTTGATTGGAATATTCTGCACTTGCTCGCCAAAAAACACACCTGTCATGCAGGCTATCATGAAGTTAGAGTAACAAGATCTTGCTCTTGGCTGCAGCTTGAACTTTATTTAGATTAAACACGTAATTTGTCATATCAAGTATTATTAGGTGATTTTCAGACTTAGAGCTAAAGATGGAAGGGCCATGAGCAAATTTGCACACCTGTTCATCACATGAAGATGAATTTTTGTCAGGTTCAAAAATCTCATACGTGACAACTGTGCCATCACCAAGTTGAGTAGTGTGTAATGTTCCTTTCAGTTCCGGAGGAGAACGTCGCCCATAAAAACCACCAACAACTGTCTGGAAGTGGCCACTCTTTCCCCAAATAAGTGGAGGGCAATACCTGTGAACAAAAAAAATGAAATACTAACTAAAAAAGCTCTACTTATTCTACATTTGAATTATTTATTGTTACAGTAGCATGTTCAGACACCTTTATTGTTCAGAAGGACTGCATGCATGCTAAGTGTGTTCTGTGTTATATATCAGTGACTAATTATTTAAAGACTTTTTTTACCATGCAGTGTTGTTACATCTGGTGAAATTTTTCAGAACAGCTTTCAAATGAGTGTTGTGAAAGCAAAACATGGTCAAAGTGTACAAAATATCATTGCTCTCATTGACCAGCTGCTGAAAAAGACCTAGATGTACGTACACTCCTGTGAAAAGGTTGTAACTGGACACTTATACATGCAGGGCTGTCAATAAGAGTCGTTGCCTGTAGCACCTGTTTATGGCTGAGTATGCCTAAATTGTGGGTTCTTGATATTATGGGACAGTGAACTTGCCTGTAATCGACCCAATTCACCCATGAGGTAAAAAGTGTGTTATGGATGTGAAAGTCAAGGCTAACAGGTGATTCAAAACTGAATTACAGCCCTTGAATATATGCATTGTAGCTGAAACAAAACACAGAAAAGCCTGCAAGATCAAGTCATGACTGGTTTTGGCTTATTTCTGATTGGTTGACAAAGTGGCACAAATTTCCTGGGGTGGGGCTTCTGTAAGACCAAAAACAATTAAAGAAAATGCTTGAAGCTTAATTGGAAAAAAAAACCCTTCGGTGGGAGATGTATGGATATTTTCTGAAACTACACAATTGCCTAGCATAGCAAATTATGCAAAATCAAATTGAAATGCTAATTTGACACCCATGTGAAAACCTCTATAAACTTACTGAAACTATTTTGTAAATGCGATGTCTGTCAACATCCTAAAAAAATTCATATAATTTGCAACAAAATTGCAACTAATGTATTTCAAGTACAAAAACAAATTTTTATGGTGCAAGCATGGAGCCATTTGTGTAATAAGTAAATTACTTGTAAATAATTAATCGCAGCAGTATGACATTGAATAATTTGCGGTAATGTTTACATTGTAAGTTCTCTTTAAAAAGCTAGATACCTGAAATATTAAACCAAACCGTTTTTCGTTGTATCGCATATGAAAAGAGCACTACATAAATTTTACAATTTGGCGATAAAATAAGCTTAAGTAAGCTTAAAATAAACAATCTACGCATTACCTCTTGCGCGTAATTTAAGACATTGTATAATCAGCAATAATAATTAGACGAACTAGATGGTGTGTTAAATTCACAAATAACAGGCATACATGATTACTTTTAGTTACGTTCTAAAATGCATTAAGGAACAGAAACAAAATTAACAATGATTATTTGAGAGAAAATTAGCTTCAGCTGCAAAAGGCTTTCAAAAGAACCTCGAGGCGTTCTGTTCTTCACCGCAGCGAAAACAATATTTGAAAAAAAAAAATTCAAGCTTATAAACATACCTTTCGAATAAAATGGGACAAGATTGCAAGACTTGGTCGACAAAAGGATGCTTGGGTGCAAAAATCTTTGGAGCACGAGCCGAATCTGTCAGATTTAGGATACGAACCAGCAAAAATACAATCACAATTACAAAAGCCAAAACAACAAGACCCGCCATTACTAAGGCCTCCCGTGATGCGGAAATGCTCCAGAATACATGCGCTTCGAAGTAACGCAATACACCAAATGGTAACGCAATCTTA
>Ga0126338_10001899_pt1 | contig 13961 bp, 8 predicted proteins | sample OrbCmetagenome_2_FD_92529 | JGI IMG/M metagenome (GOLD analysis project Ga0126338, IMG submission 92529) | Coral microbial communities from Petempiche,Puerto Morelos, Mexico - Orbicella C C metagenome | ecosystem: Host-associated > Invertebrates > Cnidaria > Coral | place: Petempiche,Puerto...
AGTTTCAAACCTGCCATATCTGGTAAACTGGAAACAAGATGCACTCTGAGACTAATGAAAATAAATCATATAAGGTCTGTTCTCTCACTGTTATCAAAAAAATCTACTCTCACTGAGCAGTAGCAGAAAATTCAGTCAAAAACTTTATTAAAATTTTTCATTGAAAACAAACATAAACGTGACTTTGAAGTGCTTTCAAATTCTCACTGAAGTCTTTACATCAAGTAATGTAAACATTAAGTGGCTATTTCAATTCCCTTCATCAAATTAAGAAAAAATGTAATGTAAAGTCAGTAACATGTTTCCAGAGCCACATGCAAAGCACCTGACCCTCCAATCAAAAGTATGGATCATAATAAATAAATAAATAAATTACAGCCAAAAATTAATAAAATGCACTTTGCACTGATCTGAGATTCAATTTGTTACAAGGTGGTGAAAAGCATGTACATATTTCCCCTCCGAAAATGTAAGACAGATTTCATTCCAAAACATACGGCTGTTTCTCCTCTGTACAATTACAATTTGATACATGCTTATTTTGAAACAAATTCAAAGTTACTGCTGACATTAAAATATCTGACCTATTTGGAGCACTAAATTACAAATGTAATCTTACTAAGAATACTACGGCTCTATTCGAAATGAAGTGAGAGAGAAAAGATGGTGGAGAAGTCCTACATATTTTAAAAATGCGAACAAGCAACAAATCTAAAGAAAGGTCAAATATGAAAGTCAGAATTTTGGTTAACATGGACAAGATAGTGTCGAAACCTAGGTGGAATCTGCAGATTCCTGATACGTCAAAGAAACTCTTTCAATTTAGTTAAGACTGTACCAGCAAGCCTCATAAAAGGACAAAAGATTGCAATGACGTTAGCCGAATGAACTCACACAAGTGTTGTAGTCACGTACATGCATAGCTATGGACACCATTTCCTGACAGATAAATTATGAGACACTCGATACCGCAAACAAGTAGGAGAAAAAAGCGGCTCGAATAAGTTTCTTTGATTTCTTGATTCACTTAAGATTACCATTTTACATACCAACTAAAACTATCCACGACCGATTTTCTGGGTATCGATTTTCCTTGTTGATTGTTCGAGTGGGTGAATACCAACACACATAGCTCTCTCAAACTGCACCTGAATACGTTTTCAGGAAAAACTGAACCCAGTTTACCGATACAGTGTCTAAGTATAACACTATATTACTAAGGAACTCACCTTTACAGCATGTTTGTGACCGGATGTTCAAGCTCACGTCGTCTCAAGTCGCTAAAACACTCTGTGTCCTCTGTGTCGAAACTTGAGAGGAAGGATACCCACGCCATTACCTGTTTGAGATCGAGGCTGACGCAGTTGGCTTCTTTCAAGGGAGGGGCTAGTGGAGACTCTTCGGGGTCGTCACACAACGCTAAATGCCGGCTCCAAGGAGACCCCGAGAGTAAAGAGGTACGTGTTGCATGTTGAGGTCGATCAGACTCAAAACTGAAGTAAAATAAAACTGGAAACTGTTCCCTACGGCAGGGAGAGAAGATGAAGACTAAACGCAAATAGAAAAAAAAAAACAAAAAAACTGTGAGCTTCAAAAAAAAATTGCAATTGTATTTATTTAATTTTTTGACGTCATTCCCTGCCGCAAGGATCAATTTCCCGATTTTATTCATTATTTCAACGTTTGTTATTAATTATAAATCCAGCGCTCCTTACTGTATTTTCATTATGTAGCGCGTAGACCTGTATAGGTCTATAAAGTTCTGAATAAATAAAAAGAGAAAAAATGGCGGGAAAGTTTGCCTGTATTGTGGGCTTGTGGCGCGGGCATCGCGTTCATGTTGGTTGAATGAAACACGTGAGCGAACGCATGGCATCTTTTTTTTTCGGAAATACTCTTGCTAAATCTTCATGTGATATCAGTGATTTACCATAAAATGGAAAGATCCCAAATCATTATGGAACTGCAGTCTACCAAGAGAAAGTACTTTTATTATTTTCTCTTGAACTACTCGTTTATGCCGCCGTTTGTGCCACAACGGAACATAGCTCTCAATTTCAGTATGCTCGCTGATCGATTGTGAAGTCGTCCTCAAGAACTGCTGATATTCTTAAGCCTCTTACAGCTCTTCGAACTGTTGAAAGGTACCAGTTTTTAGTGGAATATAGGTAAAGCTTTTATTATGACATATGATTTCTCTTTGCGGCTAACCGGCTAAATGAAAATGGTTTGGTTACTACCATCGGAGCATCGACGTACTGAAACATATCTATTTGAAACACAGACTGAGAGCAACATTTTAACAAACTGATGAGCAATATAAATATTTACATGCAGTGGCAGATCTAGGGTAGGGGTCCGGGGAGCCCCCCCCCCCCCCCCTTTCTGGGGAAAAAAAAAAGAAAACCACAGTAGAAATAAAAGGGGGGAGGGGGAGGAAAAAAAAACCCCCCCCCCCCCCCCCCCCTCCTTAGCTCAAGGTCTGGATCCGCCACTGACTTGAAGTCAATATGAAAATCTACATTGCAACATTAAAAGTTATTTCGACAAGGAAGCCAGTCGGGATTCTTAATAGTTTATGTTCTATTTGACCCTAACCCTAACTATTTACAGTGTACCCAATTAGCACAGCAGTGCAACACATTTGACACTTATTTTCACACAAAAAGATGACTTTATATTATTAACCGATGCATGTAGACAAACTCATGACTGCTAGAAAAAAGGAATGAATGAATAGCTGAATTACTTTATTTAACCTGACAGCTGTTCAGCTAAGTTTTAACTATTTATTTACAAACAACAATACCCAAAGATAGTTACAATCCTTAAGTGATACGTTTCCAACAGTTACTGAATCAGTTAATTAAAGTAACCACCTGACTACGAGGGTCTGGGTGATAGTGCTTGAATTGCAGTGATCAGTTAAATTTCTCACGATTTATCAGCTAACAGTTACAAGATCAGCCGTCTCTCTAACTATGGTTAAATTTTGAAGTTATCAGACCTCAATGAACACTTACAAAACGCGCCATTTCTCGACCTCAGCCGACAGTTAAAATTTTGACCATCACATAAACCTCATCCACACGATCGACGTGAACCTTCGGAATTCTGTCATAACCGCTCTTTACAAGGCTGAAGTCCCGGCGGGGGAGGCTTACTCCTTATATGGGCTATATAGGTATGTGCCGCCCCAAAGGGTAGAGTTTTTCAGCCGTTTTGGTCATAAATAGGGTATCGAGTTTGGCCATTTTGGTTATAAATAGGGTATGGTTTTAGCACTCTAGTCTTGAATTGGATATGTTTCTTAGAAGAAGCTACTTTCTCATCATTATCAATAAGACCGTCAACAAAAGCCCTTCATAACTTATGTTAAGAGCAACTGTGTCAGCCGCAACGGTCATAAATAGGCTATCGAATTTTTGGTCAGGTCATAAATAGGGTAGCAAAAAAACGCAGATTTTGGTCATAAATAGGGTAAGCGTTTTGAGAAATGGGCCGCACACCCCCACCCAACTTTCCTGGAAGTACCCCCCGGGGCTGAAGTTAACTCAGTTTAAATGAGGAGAGGATGGCAGGAATAAGTTTCCCATCATCTGTACCGGTCCACGATAATAAACGACTTTGGTTGGCAATACTTTACGGAGGGGTGGTGATGCACGAAATTCACTATTGGCCGCTTCTCATGAGCTTAGCCTTCCACCTTTATTTGTTATACAAGATGAGGTCAGATGCCAATTAAACCAAAATTGTTACTGTGACTTAGTTTCGCACTGTTCTTGTGCCTATGGTTTTCTATTTTTCGGTCTTTTTAATTTGCCATCACTCACCAACCACAGTTTAATAACAATTCCAACCTTGAGCTATGTGCAGAAAGGGAAAGGAATGGTAATACTTAGACATGCATTACTGTGTAGTGATATCGTGAAGATATCTTGAAACATATTTCAATAGTTTACTCCAATATTCAGTTTATAGAACTATTGGATCGAAACCAGCTATATGTCTTCTTTATATGGATTTGATACCCACAAAACGTTCACAGAGTGGGTGAGGGCATTCGACGGTCCGGACTACTCTATCCATGTTCGTTTTCGACCCATGTATGTTCTAATTTCACTCCCCTGATCACCTCTGCCAGAACTGGAAGGGGAAAAACGGAGAGTGCGGATCGAGCGACTGTGCAAAGTTGGTGGTTTAGCTTAGTGCGTGTATCCAGAGCATGTGACAGAACGCGTGTTGCAGGGTATAGATGCAGAAACTTTTCCTTTTCTTAATCAGTTTCATTTAATGCCGGCGAGCCCATGTTTGTCCTCTGCATCCCAGTCTTTTCCATGTTTAAACATGTTATATCTATATCTGGCTCATGCTGTTTTGGAATGTCGTGTTGCCCGTTATTGACTGGGTTGTCCTGGGTTTTTAAAGGGAGGCATCCGGGACACCGAGGAAGACATTTCCGTTCTTCGATTGCGGCCATGATGGAATTCAATACACTTGCAACAATGCACAAACCCATCAAGGAATATAAAGCGATTAACTTCTTTTGTATAACTGCAAAAATGAGTTCCTTTTCGTCGACATCTTCTTTAACGAATTTTCCAGTGCTGTTGACGGACAATTGCATGATCTTTTGTGGTTGGTGAAAAACGTAATCACCAAATCCGATAGTGGTGAAGGTTATAAACCAATAATACGCACCTTCGACGAGTGTCCAGCCTTGAAGCAATTTCGTTAAGAAACTACTGGCTATCATCAACACCAACATTAATGTAACCAAAGTCGCAGCGCTTTTACTCTGAACGTGCTTCGGTGCCACTCTTTTGAGGGCTTTCTTTTCAAACTTCGTAACAACTGCGTTGACCAATTTAGTAATGAGCTCGCTGACTGATTTTAACGTCAGCAATGTGATGGGAATCCCAATTAAAGAAACGAAGATGCACAATATCTGTCCTGAGGGTGTCTGAGGAGTTATGTATCCATAACCTGCAGGAGAAAATGAATGATCATAGGTGAGGACAGACCATCACTTAAGAGTGCCCCTCTCTAAAACAATAAGTCAGTAACGTGTGAATTAGCGCTCACTTAATAAATTGACTTCGTGACGATGGACGAAATCGTTACTATAATAGCAGGCTCAAGAGGAAAACGAGCTTGGACTGGAAAACGACTTCCAATCTTTCTGTAAGGGAAACCCAGCCGCGAAAGTTTGATGGTGGTGCAAGAAATGGAGAGTAGTGTGTGATGCATGAATAAGACTGGCCTGAAAGGGTAACACAAGCCCATTTTACGATAATAGCGGAAGCGTAACCCCTCCTACCATTCCTTTATAGTCTGCATAAGCATTCTTTTTAGCACAAGAATTTCTACTACGCGCTGTGTTGTCCCTTTTCTCCACTCGAAAGGCTGTTTTGATCGCTTAAATATTATATTATATTTATATCGAAAAGATGACATCCGAAAGGAAAGCATAGGTTTATCAAAGAAGGTGGCCTAAAAGGCCTTTTGATAGACCTTTTTGACTTACACAAGAAGCTTATGTACCTAATCATAGTGAACGTGGTAACTGGTTTTATATTCGATCTACTTCTACTTAAATGACATCTCATCCAATTCTCAAAAAGTCTGTATATACTTTTAACGCGTCTGTTTTCGGTTAATGACGTGGAAGTGAATATGACAGGTGGCGGTTTGAAACAGCCCTGCTCCCGATCATCTAGTATCCACGACAGAACATAAAAGAGATGAACTTCGCCATTGGTCATTCATCTAGCTGGAATGCGAGAAGCAACCAGACGTTTCTACCTTTTTTTCCCCAGATAACACACTGTAAAGATATTTTGTATTTTTGCCTTACCTATAGTAGTCAAGGCTTGCAAGACAAAGTCCATTCCTTCAACGTAGGTCCACCGTGGTTTCGGCTCGCTGAGTGCCTCATGCGCCACATTAGAGAAGTTGTTAAACTCCGTGATGGTCATATTGTATTTAACTGCCATGGACTTGTACAGAGAGAGTAACAACTGAAATTTTTCCTCTTTGTTGTCTTTGTCCGTATACTCCACATGAACAAACAACAAAGGGCTGAGAGAGGCCAATAACATAAAAACAAATATCCGATGTAGTGCTGCTTTGCATAGTCGGCCCATCGGTTGAAAAATTCCAACAACCTGCGTCAACCAGTAAACTGTATTACATTACATTCTATAAACGTTTATTTTTCAATTTCTGCTCGAGCTCAGTGTTGTAAATGCTATCATTACAGGAAACCGTTGAATAAAATATTTTTGTTACAAATTTTGAATCTCTTTATCTTAGGCCTCATAATGAATTGTTCAATATCTTAGTACGCTTGAATAAGTGTTTCTCAGTTTTCTGAATATTTGAATCCTATTGTTTATTTTGATCATGGAGTTTCTGAACTATATCTCCAATTAACTTGCGTTAACTTAAGTTAGCTATTTGATTTTAGTTCAAGAAGTTATTCTTGAGAATGCAAAATAAAAACACAAAAGGTAGCCTAGGTAAATCTGCATGTTTGATGAGATCATGCAGTATTTTCAAGCGTAAGGTATTTGCGTTTTGCTAATTTTTGATTCCCTTGCAATTTTTAAGTTGGAAAAAGCTATTTGTGAAAGCAACTATGGAGAAAACATGAAAGCTATCAGCGTTTTGAGCAAAGGACAAAATCAGAAAAGTGAGATTACTAAGCTGTTATTTTTTTCTGTCGCCGAGCCTATCCTCTCAGGTCTTTCAGGAACTGTTTGGTCGATTTTGTTTTGTTTTTTAGTTATTCAGTATTAATGGTATTAGGTTTAACAACGTACTCACCAGTCTTAATATGTTCCTCAGTTGTTATCATTCAAACAAGGGGAAGAGTTGAAGGTTGATAAGGTTATAAACTACACTGATGAATAGTCCTTGAAGCTTATAGATCTAAAGATCACGGCAGCCGTTATTGCGACTGACTCAATAGGACATAACCTATAGCCTCTTTTTCAAAGAGAGTCTTGGTGCCCATCCTTTGATATGAAAATGAGATTTTATTCATATGCAAATTAAATTCATTTTCCTTTGAATGGTTGTGCACCAGGTCTCGCTTTGATAGAGAGGCTCAAGGCAAGTCGGAAATTTGGTTATTTCTTTAATGAGTCCGGTTACGACCAACGCAGAGATGTACCACTATTGTTCTTAGCTTTAATTCATAAGACCATGAATAGCAGAAGTGGAACTGAATGTGAAATAACTCAGCATGCGTTCGTGAATATTCCCAGTACCTTACTTAGAGAATAATTACAAGGACTGAAAAAGGAAAGACTATTTTTATGGCTTTAACTCTATGCATGATTCAATTATGACAAGATAAAGGCTGCTTGGTGGGGGTGAAAGAGGGAGCTATTTCTATGATTATTCATTGTTTTAGGCTGTTTTCGGGGAGATAATCATTATTTAAGAAATAGAAAACATGTACTGTGTTTCTATCGAGTTATAGAAACACGAGTGGAAGTTTGGGAGAACGAGAAATGCTCTGGGAACATGAGCCGCAGGCGAGTGTTTCCACAGCTTTTTCGAGTTCTCCCAAACTTTCACCAATGTTTCTATAACTCGATAGAAACCAGGAGAACATGTTTTCTATTTCTTTTACAAAACACCGCGACGAAAAAAGGAAAACAACTTGTTAACTTTGATTATCAAAATGTAAATTCTCTTTGCTCGCGCCATCATTACGTCAACAGCTCGTGCTAGTTCTATGTTTCTATTGAGTTTTAGTATAATTTCAGAGCTGAACAAAGAGTTTCCAGTAATCTGATTGGTCGAGTGATTCCATATATGACGTTTTATTATATAGACACGAGTGTTTTACTGGAAAATACACGACTCGTTAGGAGCCTATGGACTCGTAAAATTCATACGAAACTACATCCGGGACTCGAGTGGCGTATTTTCCATATCCTCACTAGTGAAGATATCGATGATTTCACTGATATCAAGTTTGTCTCTTAAATTGTACTTAAATTCGTTGGTGTTAGATTGAAACAGCGCGCGTATTTTCTTAGGACTGTTTTCTAAACCTTTTTCAATGATTATTTCTGACATAGGTTAACAAAGATAATGAGCAAGTATCCTCCATATTTTAAGCCGGCAGTATACACGTTATTCCGCTTCAGCGTCATAGGATAAAGTAAAGACCAGGTCCCATGTACTCCTAAGACGTTGCAGTTACGTCTCTAAGAGTTGTGAATTAAAAGCGTGAGTCAAATTCAGAATTCGATGTTAGCGGTTATCGACAGCAATATCAAAATCAAAATCAAAACTGCTGAGCCACGCTAAGGCTCTCACTTCTCACTTAAGGTTAGTAATTGACTGATTCCATGTTTTCAGTTCAGAATCTAACATTTTCTGTGCTTAAAGATGTCATATTAACGTCATCAAGCTGCTTTGGAGTCTGTACGAGGTCCTGAGTTTTTCGTGGTACACAACCAGGGCACCGTGGGCGTAATTTTACTTCCTCCATGGCCACCATGATAGCATTTAGTACACTGGAGACAATGCATAAGCCTAATAGAGTATGAAGTATAAAAACTATACTGATAACCACTTTCGAACTGGCTTGCCCTAGATCATCTAATTCGTTGTCGAGTTTGGGACCCGTGATATTGATGATTTGGGTTTCTCTACTTATAACGTAGTCACCAAAACCGATCGTGCTCAGTGTCACAAACCAGTAGTACACTCCTTGGACGAAAGTCCAACCTTGAAGTAACGTCGATAACAGGCCATTTCCCACTATTAACAACACCATGAACGAAAATAAGATCACAGCACTCTTTGTTTTAACTTTTTGTGGTTCCTCTTTTTTAAGGATTTTCTTTTCAAATCTTGTGACAATTGTGTTTGCGAGTTCAGCAATGAGCTCACCGGCGGATTTTAATGTGAGCATTGTGATGGGAATCCCAAGTAAAGAGACGAAAATACACAACATCTGTCCTGCGGCTGTTTGAGGGGTGATGTATCCATAGCCTGTAAAAATAAAACAAGTTGAGCACAAAATTTACAAAAAGTACGTTGAAAATTAGCAGGAGGCAACACAAAATTTTTTTTTTTTCCGCCCTCAAAATAGCGAATATGAATACTGTAAACAAATGGAACTGCAAATAAATGTGTTTTCTCTACTACGGTTTATCAGGCTACTTGGATGGCTTGTTGCTTCTACTACGTAGATGTTACTTCGACCAGAATACCGACTCAGTTGGTGAATGAAAGTTTTCAAAGTAAAAAATAATGCTCCATTTTGCACATCAACTCTGTCATTACTACAGATCCCAGTATACATCAACTTTCAGTAGCGTTCCATATGTTAAGAGTTAACGTGAAAAAAAAAAAAAAGCAAACCAAAGGCTGCGTTCCTTTAGGATGATCCGGATCAGGATCAAATGATCTAAGATCACTTAGGAACCAATGAATCCATGCCCAGGATAGACTCATCGCTTCCTCTGTTAATGTGGACGGTGTTTCCTCTTCATTTTCAATGCCGATGAAAGTTATGACAAAAAACTTTCAGCTTTACTGACGGCTTTTGCCATGTTTGAATAAAGATGATCTCATGTTACTTCGTTTAATTTACAACATTCATATTAAATGATATGTAGTTCGTTGGAATATCTTATCCAGTCGCCTAAAACAAATTGCTTCTTTTCAAAAACGATGGACCAGCTCTTGACATTGTTTTAGATTGAGAAAAAGGCATTTTATCCCTGTTCCGTTCTTTATTAATCTCATGATCTATTAGAGTACAGACGTTCAGATGACGTCATCAGTTTTTCTTCCTTTTTTATATAAAGCAGATAGATTTCATATTGCCCTGCGTCTTTTCTAAAATAGATCACATAAAACGTCAAAATGTGGACGAAGAACGTCAACATAACAGAATCTATTTGTTTAAATGGATGCACGGTTGAAAACTATAAAGCACGTATATCCCGCATGTTGTGTTAGCAGCGTAATCACTGCCCCTTCCCAAATGTACATAGTTTCGCTTTTTTATGCTATATTCTAGACCAAAAATACCCTATGTTTCCCCTCTACTATGGTTTTCTACCGGAATAAAGCACTTTTGAGGTCTAGAAAAACTGCTGAACGCACTAACGTTTCGCTCGTACTTCCACCAACAGTTTTTTTAGACCTCAAGCTTACGCTATATTTTCTTAGAGAACATGGAACATCTTCTTCTACTTAGTAACTATTACGATATAAGACTTACCTATAGTCGTAACAGCTTGTAACACGAAATCAAATGCATTAAAGAAAGACCACCGTGGTTTAGGTTCGCTTAAGGCCTCATAGGCGACACTGGAAAAGTTATTAAAATCCTCTACGGTCATGTTATATTTCAATGCCATAGAATGGTACAGAGAGCGTAACAATTCAACCTTTTCTTTTCTGTCATCTTTCTCCGTATCCTCCACTAAAACAAACACCCAAGTGCTAAGGAAGACCCAAAAAATAAAGCCAAAAGTGCGAAGAAGCGATGCTTTGATGAGGGGATCCATGTTGAAGCCTTCACACCTGCTGCAAATAAACTTGATAAAAACAATACTTCACAATTGGTCATTTTCTGTGAACCTTCAATGTAATCTGATGCATGACTTGTTACATCTACAGAAAAAATAATAACGTTTTAAAAAAGTTTGTTCGAAACTGATCAGTAAAATGATAGCACATTCTACCGAAACTACTTTATAGCGTATGGTAATTTCAGTGCAAGAAACAGTGCTTGTATTGTCTCAACCCTCCAGCAAGTGTCCAGTGTATATCAGCTCCTTGTCATGTCCGAACTCCTGAAGTCATCTATCTGCTGCATTATTTAACAAGCGATTTTCTGTATATAAGCTTGTAAAATTGCTGAAATCCTACAGTTAATCAGTTCTTGGATATTTAATAAAAACCAAACTAACCTGCTATAAGACCGCGCAGGAGCCTTGTTCTCATTACACATGCAGGTAATTGACGCACGAAACGGTACGACTGATGCTGACAGTACACGAAATATTTTTGACACGTCTATTTATAATTTATACAATAAATTGATTATATGCGTCACTCGAGCTCAAAGTACTAAAAATGCGAAAAACGTTTCTCTCATTTAAAATGATCATGCGTAACGGTACATTAACCTGACTTCTACTCACGCACCGCAAAAATATCACAATCTGCACTCTTCTCAGTGAAAAGTACTTGATAATAGGCCATATTTGTATTCTCGGTATGGGACTGGAACTAGCTTGCAATGGAGGCTCATGCGGGGAAATATCATTAAAAAGAGATAAACGTCATTTGCATTTGAAGACTCCCTCATTAGCCTCACTTGCAAGCTAGTGCCAGTCCAATACCGAGAATACAAATATGGTCTATTGCAAAGTCACTGTTTTCAGTTTTGCGGCCTGTGTACTTCATTAGATGTTCCGATTAATTATCATAATCGGATAATCTTCGAAAGCAGCAAAACTTGTAATGCTGTGTGGAAGGCATTTTGTCGCGGATAGAGAATTTCAAAAATTGGTACATGAGGAAGGTATACTGGGTGTGCTCTAGAGTACTATGATAGAAGCGGAATCTCAAAAATGCCTTTCAAAAGGCTGAACGTTCTTAAAGTCCAGTTTTCACATTTTCACTCTCTTAGAAGGCAATAACTTCAAGCAAGTCTTGAACACACGAAAATATGCTTCTGTCATGGCACACGGGAGGTTATGATTTATCGCTAGTTTGTATAATCCTTGAATTTGGTAGGCCCATCTATATGAAAACTTGTACACATAATTGTATTTTCTGAAGTTTTAACTCAAGAGCTCAAAAGAAGGGTGATCCACCTGTAAAACGGCAATCTTTTATGTATCATCTTCCAATATCCCTGATTGATTTTAGATAGCCTGCGAACAGACTCTCGGCGAGCGCTAACGAAGCCGCCCCGCCCCTTCGTTATCCGTATACACCATATTCGTATTTTCGGTATTGGATGGAGACTAGCTTGCAATGGAGGCTCATGGGGGGAATATCACATTTGAAAAGACTCCCCGCATTAGCCTCATTTGCAAGCTACTAGTTCCAGTCCAATACAGAGAATACGAATATCGCCGAAAACGAATATGGCCTCTTCTTCCGTCCTCGTCGGGAGCCTGTTCGCAGGCTAATTTTAGAAGAATCGATGCTTAAACTCAAGAGAATCAATGCTTTATAAGATGACACCTGCTCGAGAAATTTAGCTAATGAACTCATTGATGAGCAAGGGTTCTGTGCAACCTTAATAAAAGCAGGTGTCTGCTTGCATGGTAATTTCAGCGGATTGGAAAACATTTGCATTGTATCTTTTAACTCTTATCTCCTTCACCAAGCCTTATCCGAGCCGCTTAGTGGGGCTTGTCCTCGTAGCATCCAGTAAACTATTTACCGTATGCTAGTCAAAATGGCCGAAATCCTACGCCGAGATGAACTATTTATTAGCTATATTTCTAAGAACATGGAAAATATTCCACTGCAAAGACGCTACGACGAATAAATCAGGTGACCATCTTCATATAGTAATTTCAGTCAGTATATGCTTTTTTTTGCATCTTTCTAACTCCGTAGATTTTGATATTAAAATGAATCTTCGTATAATCATGATCAACCGTGATGTAACTTTATTAAGGTAGAGATACGAACTAAACTGAGGTTTCGGTGTATCAGTTAATTTCCAGGCATGCGACTATATCGTTAGCCTCTGTGAATTCCATTTTATCTGACTAAAATACCTTGTCTAGGTAACAGTCAAAAGCCTACCTCTTAGTTACTTTAATTATCTTTTTCCGTCTTTTCTCGCATAGCAGTTAGTATCGTGGATACGTTGGGCAGCTTTGTCCTCATGGAAGAAGCGAAGAGTAAGCGAAATAAAGTCCAATGTACGAATTTAACCGAAGTATTCTTACAAACCCTTTCAATCCGAAAATATCAGGAATGTTATGTCAACGACTACAAATTCATCTTCGCGTGAACCCAGGTAGAAGTTTTCAGAATGTAACCTTTGTAATTGCAATGTCAATTTCATTGGCCTTTATTATGACTAGGCCAATCATCGGCTATGACAAGAATAACCCACCCCGTTTGCATTGTGATTGAAATAATTATTTTGACCTTTTTATGGAGATAATAAATTATTCATCCCCTAAACACCGTGAAAAGAAACGCAACGTCAAGCAATCATGGATTTTTGATGTCTCTGTAATCAATTAAAGAAGAAATTTCTTTTGAAAGGACTTATGTTAAGTCTTAAAGTGTTTTAACATGCACATTTTAAAAAAAAATTCCGCCATAATACTTCTCGTATCTATATATTTGTGAGTTTTTCGGAATTAAGCAGGTGCAACACAAAGCAAATCAATTCAGTTTTGCTTCCCTAGCGACTAGCAGAGTCGTATTTTGTCGATTCATTTTGAAAACCGTTTTACGAGTCAAAATTGAGTATCCTCTCTTGCCCTACTGAAGCGTATAAGAGCCGCAGATGAGTGCAAATTAGATTTAATCATACTGAAAAAAAAAACCAGTTTCTTTGCTTTCAGTTGTTGCAAAATCGATGTCGCTGTCTTTTAATTGATACCATTAGGCTATACACTTGTTTAAAATTGAATTATTGATTTTGACTTTGTAATCCTAGTATGAGCTCGTTTTTTGCTAACTTTGCTGTGACTGTTACGAACGCCTTGATAGATACTGGAGATATAAGAGACCCAGTTGTTGAAGATTTGATGTGGAACATCTGAAATTTTGAACCATAACAGTGTAGCCAAAATCATTACTTCTGTACAACATGTTGTGGGGGTGGGGGGGAGGGGGGGGGGGGAGGATTTTCCAACTTTTAATTTTGGTAAAAATGAAGAGGGGGGGTAGTTTACAAAAGAATTTTTTTTTTTGGTTTCTTTTTTTTATGAGGG
>Ga0126338_10001900_pt1:0-10000 | contig 13952 bp, 5 predicted proteins | sample OrbCmetagenome_2_FD_92529 | JGI IMG/M metagenome (GOLD analysis project Ga0126338, IMG submission 92529) | Coral microbial communities from Petempiche,Puerto Morelos, Mexico - Orbicella C C metagenome | ecosystem: Host-associated > Invertebrates > Cnidaria > Coral | place...
CTTAATGAGCATGGGCAGCCCCCTTTTTTATTTCAAAATTGAAGTTATCATATGACAAATATTCAGTGGACAAAGTTTGAACAAAAATCTATTGTCACTTTTATTTCAGAGGAATTACCTTAAGTTCCCTAATGGGAGGGGGTGGGGGAGAAGGAAGAGCAGACTATTTTTGCCTTGCGAATTCCAGATGGAATTGCGTGACATAAAGGGCTTTTTTTATATGCAACTGTTGTTTACAATTTTTTCCTTTCTCTGCAGAATCAAGTAAAACCAGTCAAACCTAGTTTAGGGACTGGACCTATTCATCGAGACTACAAAAAAAAAAAAACCGGTTTAAGTCTTTGAAACAATCCAAACAACCATATCAACTCGCCCCAAACGAAAGCGTTATTTAGTTATCTGCGTATCGTGCAGTTATAGTCTTAAGTTGAAGATTTTCACAATGCCAAAGGTAAGGGAACAGCATTCTCGATTCAGCAGGTGTTTTAGGGTAAAAATGGCTTAAAAACACACGCAAGGTCGACCAACAGTAGAAATCGCGTAACACTTTGTTTTGTCTTAAATCAAAGCGAGGAATATTGGAACGCCTAGACGCTGGCGAGGTTGTGGTTGGAGATGGTGGGTTTTTGTTCTGCATGGAAAAGCGAGGCTACGTGAAAGGCGGAGTGTGGACCCCTGAAGTGACAGTGGAACATCCTGAGGCTGGTAATGACATTTTCATCACTTGAAATGTTGATGAAGAAAGCAAGATGGGTCTTGACCGTCACCGAGACACTAAGGTCCATAACTTGAAAACAAACGGGCCGAAACTCATTAGCATTTGATTTTGTTCAGATGAGTTCTAAACACAACACTGTTCTTAATTCCGCAGCCATTCGGGACTGACATCGCCCGCAATTTGTCCAAAAATTGCGAAGGAGTATTTTCTTGACTTTAATTGATGAATCTTTAGCTGGGCTTTCTGGGTGTCACGAAAGCTCAGACCCCGAAAACTCAGACCTCAGACCTACCACGAAAACTCGGACCCTCAAACCTCAGGCCCCTGAAACTCAGACCCCTCGAAATTAAAAAAAAAAAAAGGATTTAAACTCGTCTCAATTAGCGTTCATAGGCAACAGCCAGAATGGAGCGAGATATTTATTTTCTCATCGTTTATTCTCTAGTTTATCGCCGTCGCGTCGATCAAATAGTGAAAAACTAAAGGGTTAAAATAGCAGTCGAAACTTTGATGACATTTGTTGGTGACTTTTTTACCGAAGAAACGGAAAGACAGATTCGCTATAATGTTATTCAAAGTCAGTCGGCAGCAATTAAATGTCATCGAAGTGTCGACTTGTGTTAGTTTAATTTTTCACTGTTCGATCGACGCGACAGCGACAAACCGGAGAACTGATAAATATCTCGCTCCATTCTGGCTCATTGCGTGACCTTAAAACATTTCAGGCGATAAGAATTGCGTCGAGTTTTTAAAAATTTTCAAAGTCTGAGTTCGGGGGTCTAAGTTTTCGGGGGTCTGAGGTTTCGGGGGTCTGAGTTTTCGGGGGTTTGAGTTTTCGGGGATCTGAGTTTTCGGGGGTCAGAAATTTCGGGGTCTGCGTTTTCGGAGGTCTGAGGTTTCGGGGTCTGAATTTTCGTGACGCTACACCCAGGCTTTCTTTTAACTTTTAGCCTGCGTGTAGCCGTGCCCACCCCCTCGAGGAAAAACGGGAATGAGGGATGTTATTAATTAACATAACTTTTCCAGTCTCGCGGAGCATTTCAGAATAAAAAATACAACTGCCAAACTCCAAACAGTTTCGATTTTCGCATTTCTTTATTATTTTACATTAATCATAATGGTTAATATCGCAAGGGTTCGGTACATACAGGTTAATTCGATCCGCCAAGTCGTGGCAAAAGTCGGTCTCTCTAGCCCACAGAACACTGAACAGGTCGTTAAGCCTGGGTAGCAAAATATAATTTTTAACCACCAGTTTCGCAAGAGCGGAACGCAAAAACAAAATTGGAAAATATAAAAGTGGCTTAATAATTCATTGTTTCTACCGGGCATTAAATTTCGTCTGAAACTGGGGAAATAGACTTCTGCATTTTGATCTAGAGGCTATCGATTTTCCGGAAACGATATCCCGAATGGAGAAGACTTCTGCTTTTCTCGAGGGTCGAGAAACGACGCTTCTTGTGTTCGTCACGCAATCTTTCCATCTTATCTTCCCGAACGGGAATGCGTGACAAGCCAAAATTTGTAGTACGGGTTGACCGTTTGACTTTTGAGGGGTAGGTGGGTCATTTCTAAAAACAAAGTCCAACCTGCGAGCATACTAGTACCAGAAAAAATTTACACGGAGGGAAAATGTTACGCATACACACATCCCGAGAAAAAGATCCTAGTGCATAAAAGGTTAAAAAAAGTACGCCTCTAGCGAATAACCCCCAACCCCTTTCCTCCCCCCTTCAATCGTCGAATGACCCACTCCTAAATTAGCCTCTGATCAAAACGCGAAAACCGCACACACGGGGACCATATCTATAAAATCTTGGCTCACTGAATCGTTTCCTTTTTTTTGATTCTCTACACAGTACGACAACTGCATCGTGAGTTTCTTCGCGCAGGCGCTGATGTTATGCAGACTTTCACATTCTACGCCAGCGATGACAAGCTTCAAAATCGTGGTAATACAGCTTCCGAGAAAATTGGAGTAAGGACGAGTCAGATTGCTCTGCTTGGTACAACTGTAAAACTACTACTGATAGAAAAAGATCTCCCGTTGTATTTTAGGGCGAATGTATTCAGTGGGACGTTCGAGAAAGTTGTTTTTACGATAGTTTGCCTGTCTCACAAACTTTCTTTTGTGCTTGTCACGCAATCTTGCCTTACGTGACAAGACAAAGGGGGCGATGCTCACTTTAACAAATATATTTCATGTTGCCGGGCGTCTATTCAGAAAATGTGTTAAGAACAAAAAAAGTCACACGAGGCGATAGCTGAGTGTGTCACTAATGTTCTCACCGCATTTTGACGTCTGTTGTGATCATTTACTGAACAGTCGCATGGCAACATGGAACCTATTTGTTTTATATCATAAAAAAACACAAAATGATAATGACGTCACTATACATCTGTCCTCCACGTGATCATAAGTATGAACCAATCAAAGTGCGAGAATAAGTCGACTTGTTATGTAACACTTCCTATCACCCTCGCCTGCGTCGCAAGCGATCGGCAGCTGGGTTCTCGACGATTTAAGTTATTCCATATTGGTTTACTGACGGGCAAGAATTCAAAATTCAAAATTCAAAAGCCTAGAAATTTCTCTCACTTTAATTTTCCTGAAACAACAGTTAACTTCCTTGAAACGATTTCTTCTGCAAGCCGTAAAAAACTAAAACTAAAGAAGTATCGTTCATTGCGCTCCTTAACTAGGTTCAGATTTCCTAGTTATTCATCTAGAAGTTAATTATGTTGTAAGTCTCCCATACATAACATTTCAGGGAATTAGAGAGTTGTCCACGCGCCTACATCGTCTACATTATCTTTCAGTGCGAGCTCATCAACCAGGCTGCGTGTGATCTCGCGCGCGAGGTAGCTAACGAGGGTGACGCCCTCGTAGCAGGAAACTTTTGTCAAACGCCCTCCTACATGTCAGGACTTGGAAAAGAGTTTGTTCAGAAGGAATTCAAGAAACAGGTCGACGTGTTTGTGAAGAATGACGTGGATTTCTTACTTGGAGAGGTAATTTTCTCAGCTGAGATTTTCCTGCGCTCGGAATTTCCAGTTAAATTATTGACATTTGCTTATTGCGATTTCCATTTCATTTTATTGTTTTAGCTGTTTATGTACGTGGAGGAGGCAGAATGGGCGATTGAAGTAATGAAAGCCACAGGCCTGACAGTTGCCATGTGCCTTAACATCTGTTCAGCTGGTGATTTTGAAGGCGTGTCTGTTGAGGAATGTGCTGTTAGAATTGCTAAAGCAGGTAAACGGTGGAATTCGTGTTTTATCTTCTTTCTTTTCTTCGCCAACATGACACTTCGGCACTATTGCAGTTTTTCGTAGTTTTGAAGGAAGTTCCAACAAAGCGTGTGTTAATTACGCTGTCTTTCATTAGCAGTTCTTTGCTTTAATCCATTATCATATTCAGACTTAGTAATTTCTCTTGGGTTGGGCCACGCGAGGTAATTTTATTAACACGGGAAAGTTGTGTTTTTTATATATTATACGGTAAAGTTCGGTTTTATATTACTCGGAAAAGTTCGGTTTTATAGTACTCAGCTCGGGAATGTTCGGTTTTACATCACGCGGGAAAGCTCGGTTTATATTGCTCAACTACTCGGGAACGTTCAGTTTTATATATATTACTCGGGAAAGTTCGGTTTTATAGTACTCAGCTCGGGAATGTTCGGTTTTACATCACTCGGAAAAGCTCGGTTTTATATTACTCGGGAAAGTTTGGTTTTACATCACTCGGGAAAGTTCGGTTTTATATCTCTCGGATGAGTTCAGTTTTATTAACAAATTAAACATTTACGATATAAAAGAGTCGGCTAGCAGTTTGGTTCGACACTCTTTGAGAGAACAATAGAGCAAACAACAAACAACAATACCCCTAGCCCTAAACAGTCACAACTGCTACACTCCACGACAAATAGAATGACAAGCTTACGATAGCTGCTTCACGTCGAAAATGTAAACTCGATATAAAACTATTTTCCAATGTTACTCTTTTGATAAACATCCGGGAAATGATTTACTGTAACCATGGTAATATCAGCTTGACTGCTGTTTGCTTGTTTGCAGGCGCTGACATCATAGGCGTCAACTGTTTTTATGACCCGGATGTGTGTTTGAAAACTATGAAGGCCATGAAAGAGACGCTGGAAAAGGCTGGATTGAAACGTCATTTGATCGTTCAGCCCGTGGGATACCGAACTCCGGAATGCCTGGATCATAACAACCCCGCCAGTAAAATTGGAATGACGGGACTGGAAGAGTTTCCTTTTGGTATAAAAGATAGACTCACCATGCAAAACATAACAACAGCAGCAACACATATCTACCTTTGTCCGTTCTGATAAACGCCCAATTTCATAACAGCCTAATAAACTGTGAAAAGAGAATCCTAAAACAGTTTTAGTCCTAATAATCAGTTGGGTTTTTTTTTGCTTGTATCAATACTTTGCCTTTCTATGCGTGTTTTCGCTTTCAAATGTCCCGCGCGTCGCCATGTTTATTTTACTAATTCTGTAGTTTCCTTGTTTAGCAACCTCGATCCCAGTTCCTTCTCTTTTATCTCCCTTGTCGTTGAGGAGAGAGAAACTGGGAACTAGGTTGCATATTTAGATCTGAGACACGTAGCGACGTCGCGGATTACCATAAGGAAGCTTAAGCAAACCACGATGACGACGGCAACGAGAACGCCACCAAACAAAAGGTTTAATGAGCAAAACAATAGCTGTGTGCATGTATTATAAATCTTTGTACATTTCTTTGCCGTCCTCTGCAAAATAACAACGTGAAATGACCAAATTCTGCGTCATCTACTGGACATGGACGACGACGGCTAATTTTTCGTATTCCCATTTGGAATTGAACGCTGTCATTGCATATTTAGCTTGAGCACGTTTTTAGAGCCATTGGTGCTCCAAACAGATCTAGACAATCGCGAATTTCGCTGGTAAAATATAAATTCATTTTTTACTAGGCGTCGTCCTCGGCGTCGTCGTCGTCGTTGCTTAAGCTCCTTATAGAGTGAACATGGTGGACCTGTTACTTAAACACCCCCCAAAAATGTAAAGAGAACCATCAAGCTTGCACTGGTTCAGTACCTAACCAAGGTGCCCCTAAACTACGTGACAGTTTTACTAGCAAATTTTAATTGATTTCATTGGCATTCAATGACACCGGAACATTTGTTAGAAGTAAGACATTTCAGTGTCTTTTTCCTTTATCTGTCGGTTAATAATTAACTGCGGCCCCGTCCACATTACGCCGAAGGAATTTGAAAACGGAGGTTTGACTCTGAAAACGCATCAAATGTTTTCCGTCCACACAACACCGGAGAAATTTAAAAACGCAACAATCACCGGCCATTTTGAATTTAAGTTTGAAGAAAACTCTGTCAGGGAAATCACATGATTAACGTGAATACATCTTTTTCGAAAAGCTCCGTTTTCAAAATGTTTTCGGTCCAATCGAAAATGAAAAGTCGGCGTTTTCAAATTTCTCCGATTTGAAGAGAATTTTCGAAAAGCTCCGTTTTTGTGACGAGTTAATGTGTACGGTAGGCCTAACCGTAGAAATAAAGCTGCGTTTTGAAGTTTCTCCGGCGTAGTGTGAACGCGCCTGACGTAACTGTGATTTTCGTTTCACCCGCGTCCATTGTGAACCTATAGATCACTTGGGAATTTGTGTCATGAAGTTGTTTTTCTCTTGCAATTCGATGACGCAAGGACTGTTTCTGTTATTTTCTCTCAGCTTTAGAAAGCCGTTTGCTCAATCGGTTTGACGTACAAAGGTATGCTCGAGAAGCTTACGACATGGGCATTCGATACATTGGTGCATGCTGTGGAATGGAGCCTTACCACGTCCGAGCCATCGCTGAAGAGGCAAGTATCTCCCATACTTAATTACATGTAAAAAAATCCATGGTCGCTTTAAAGCGACTCAACCTCGGTCCTAGGCTCTCTCTCTCTTTTGCAGCCTGGGATCGAGGTCCGTAAAGACTGCATAAAAACGGCGGGAAAGCTCCATTGATTGAACAATAAAGACGCTTCACAAATTATACAGATTTTACCCCCCAATCAAAATATGTGAAAATACGACCTTTTTACGAAACGTTCTTAAAAGAACTTCTCAAACTCATTGATAATTCATCAAGTTAACAAACAAAATCACAACCGTGAAGAAGGTTTGGATAAATTAGCATAGATTTTGACGATTTCACTTCTCCGTTTACTCCTTAGTTTTTGTTTCGATTGAGAAGATGTATCAAACACTCGAGACAGTGTTTCATCGGTTATCCAAACACCTCGAATTTCGTCAAAAACACTCCGCTGCGCGACGTATTTTCAACTCTCTTGTCGGCGTTTGGATATTCCGATGAAATACTGTCTCTCGTGTTTGATATATTACTTCTCTGCGTATCCGAGTGATTGAGCAATTCCTTATGGAGTCTATGACTATCCGGGAAACTCACCGATAATTCGGGAGAGTTGGCTTAGATACATAGCCCTTTTATAATCTCCCAAATCGTTAGAAAGGGAACCGTGATTTAACAATGACACCGTGATGGGTTGTTTCTCAGGTCTGTTTAATACGACCATTCCTGCGACGGTTCTGGTTTTCTACTGAGTTTGGTCTGGTGCAATGACAATGTTATGTCTGACAAATGAAACCCATGTTGTTTGTTTGTTTGTTTGTTTTTTTATTAGCTTGCGAAAGAGCGAGGTAAATTGCCTCCTGCCAGCGAGAAGCACAGCTTGTGGGGAGATGCCCTCCGGCAGCATACTTACCCGTGGGTTAGGGCAAGGTAAGCTAATATCCCAGGGGTAGGAAAAGCACTGATTGTGTTGGGAGTGGCCGGTAATAGCGTGGGGTAAGCTAGCTACATATGAGTTCTCAGGGCTATAGCTGAGAAAGATACCCACATGTTAACACATTGGTCACGGCCGAAAATAATTACAGATAGATTCCATGCACAGACAGTGTAACCCACGCATGAATGAATGACGGTGAGACGGTGTGTTGAGGGGGAGGAGGTGGGGGAAGGAGAGAATTCGCTTCTCCTCCCCGACCTTGAAAGACCAAACAACCCGGGATAAGCAAATCGCCACCTGGTTAGACTTTCTCAAAGTCCTCCTTCCGAGCCCGGTTCTCTCAGCTCTACTTTCGGGGTAGGTCTACTACCATCTCGATCAATCCTGGGCGACCTAATCTCAATTGGGACCAAAAAACAAAACAAAACAAAAAACCCGATCGAAGAATTGGCGGTCGCACTACGAGTGTCAGCGAGATGCAGTGTACGATTTTAACTAAGGCGCTTTCCACTAATGGTCTGTAATTTCAGGGCTCGTCGATCGCATTGGGAAAACCTTCGGCCCACAAGTGGTCGTCCCTTCAGCGGTGCCATGCGTGAATTAGTTTCTCAGTGGGGAGACCTCACTCTGAATAACAAGGCCATGGTCCAGAAGAAGACTTTGACCACGGATGAAGAAGTGCAGGAGCTGGCTGCGAAACGCGCGGAAACTAAATAGAACTGCAATGGCCTATTTACAAAGGGCCTGGTCGAATCTCAGTTATTGTTTAAAATTTTAGTGAATTTTTTCCTCGGGGATGCTCGTCGTCTCCCTTAGGAGTATAAATCAAGGATTCTGGTCTCACTTAAGGTGTTCAAGACGAAACGCCATCATCTTTAGCTGTCAAAGTATCTTTTAGAGTTGCACTGGAAGAAATAATACTGAGCCGCTGTCAAGTCCTTCGTAAAGTGGTATCTTTTAGGGGTCAAATAAAGCTCGAACCACGCCCCAGATTGGTCTCCTTTAGGGATTTAATTCAAATCTTCCGACGAGCACCGCCGACCTTTTCACATGGGACCCCCCTCTCCGAGATTTTTCTCAACTATCAGTAAACTTGGCAAATCTCGTGTCTCGGTCAATTGACACTATATTTTTGAAAGGGTATAAAAAGGCATAATTTGTGGGGATTATGTAGTCTAGTGTTAAACTACGATAGCTTTTGTTGAAGTTGTCATTCTTTAGGATACTTTCCAGATTCTGTGTAAAACAATCTTGGGCATAAATTTTGTCAAAAAGTCCATTTAAATTTGTACAATAAAAAACAAACAAACAAACCAACCAAAAAAAAAAAAAAAAATCAGAAAACAAAAAGCATGGCCTGCAAATAGGCTACTGTTCAATACTGTTGAGAGAAAAAAATCATTTATCGCTTGTTCGTCTTGTTTCATTCCCTTCTGGGATAGTTAGTGAGTTTTAAAAGACTCATTTATGAATTTAATACTGTAGATTTTTCGGCCAATTTTCCTGGGATTGCGGGGTCGATTTTCACATTCAAAAAATCTTATTCCTCATTTCAAGATCTATTTCACGAAGTTAGTTAGTTGTGTAGTCATGAAGTTCAGAGTGCACTTGTATAACGTAACGGGCGTCTGTAGTGTACAATGATTTTCAATAAAGTGTTTTGCATTATGTCAGGGTTACCCATTACAATAGTATAGCTTATACTTTTCATCTGAAGGTAAAGTAACGTGATTATGACTGGTATTAATGCTTGCAGAGAAATAGTTGCTGGGGAGGATATAAGATTTTAGAGAAGGGAGTTAGAGATACCGACCTCTAAAGGGGGTCCCCTGTAGGGGATCCGGGGGCATCCTCTCCCGGAAAATTTTTCAAATGTAGGTCCTCGAAAATGGGATTTCCGGCATTCTGAGGCCAAGTCAACGTGTTACAATGTCTCACTTTTGATCAATTTAGGGGATCGACCCCTAAAAGCCCCCCCCACCTCCTTCTCGTTCTCTTCCCACGTTTTCTTGGGTAAAGTTCAGCAACCTCATATAGGAAGCCTGAGGAAGGGAGGCTGTTTTTACCCATGCACATTTGTTAACACTTCGGCAATGAACTGCACTAGCCATAAGAATTATGCGAAACATGACTGTATTTATTCGGATTTTTTTTTTGTCTCGGTAAAACAAGAAATATTCGTGGTATACGTTTGACGCAGAATATTCACTCTCCTCTATTTTAGAGTCACCAGTATGTCAGCATAATTTTAAAAAGATCAACGCCACGAAAATAAATTTGCGATATGTACCAAACTACCTCGAAATAATAGTCTGCTAGGGTGTTAAAACAACGAAGTGGTAGTAGAGATGTATTGAGGACTTCATTTTCTTGTCCTCTCGAAGTACGGACGATAAATTGGTATATTAACTACAGTGAAATTTCTCGTTTAAGATCATTTGCCAACAGATTTTCCTTTTTTCTACTA
>Ga0126338_10001902_pt1 | contig 13948 bp, 4 predicted proteins | sample OrbCmetagenome_2_FD_92529 | JGI IMG/M metagenome (GOLD analysis project Ga0126338, IMG submission 92529) | Coral microbial communities from Petempiche,Puerto Morelos, Mexico - Orbicella C C metagenome | ecosystem: Host-associated > Invertebrates > Cnidaria > Coral | place: Petempiche,Puerto...
CCAAAGGGGCGGGCTGTTTTACACCCCCCCAAAAAAAAAAAAAAAAAATTGGGGGGGTGTAAAAAGGGGAGGAAGTAAGGGAAACATGGTGTGGGGGGTGGGGGGGGGGGGGGGGGGGGGGGGAAGGGGGTAGGTCCATATATTTGCTATATGGGTATGTGCCGCAGGATAGGGTAGGGTTTTTGAGGTTCCCAATCTTTAAATAGGGTACGTGTATCAGTTTTGCCCTTAGGGTACTTAAATTGCATCAGCTAAATTCCAGTGGGTAAATGCCCAGCCAAACGAAAACCAAATTCTCTGCTTGATGCTAAGCTTCCATTGTTACAGAACAGAAAAAAAAGCTGCCCCCCTCCCCCCTACACGCCATTTTTAGCTTTGTTTTTCCCTTGAACAGGGCGTTATTTTTCGGGTTTGTCCAGAGGGTATCAATTTGCGTTTGCTTCATCCTTAAATAGGGTCAGGGTTTAAGACCCTTCGCGGCACACACCTATCCGAAATTTACAGGAGTACCCCCGTGCTATGTCAGCAAATTGACGCCCCATGTGCACAATTAGAGCCGCAAACAGGTCTTTGAAATCAGTGTTTTCATTAAACAGCAACAAAAAAGGCGGTACTTAGCAGATATAAAGGCATGATTTATGGACGAAACTCAAACCAGCGGCATAATCGGAACTTCAACCTCAACGTGATCAGCGGAAAGATCAACTCGTCACTCGCATCGACTCTGCGAGGACTAATGAGATTTTATTAAGTATCCATATACAGTTGAAAAACTTACTGAAAGATTTAACACTCGACGTTCCGACGTTTCAAAAGATATACAATTGAACCTCGCTATTTCGAATTCTCAGGGGAAAACAAAAACTGTTCGAAGGAATTGGGATAGAACTCTTTATATGCTTGGACCAAGCGCAAGTTGTAACACAGAAAACACTGAATCGAAAGTACATTAAAATTACAATACAAAGCGATTTACTTTTAAACAATTGTTTGATCGCATCAAACAACCGCATTTACTAGATGAGCACAAATCCTTTTAGAACTAGATGGATTTTCAAGTTGCTACCAGCATTGTTGTCATTATTAAGCTCTGCGCGCGCCACTACACGTGTAAACTAGCTGCTAAAGAAATCATCACTCCAAAGCTATTTTGTACATAAACCTGGCGAGAATTAAATCAACCGACACCAACTTATCCCGGTTTTCCGGCTGTCGCGTCAAAGGAGTGCTCACAGGTTTATTTGGAGTGTTTTAAATAAACTTCTTCCTTACCCAGTGTAGGATCATATTCATTAAGAAATCGACCAGTCACGAAGCGAACCACTAAAGCTGAAAAACAAAGCAGAGAAAAATATGTCAGTCGCATTAATCGTTGATCAAACAAAACGCTTTATGAAAGATTTACTAAAGCCGACAAATTATATACATTCTGATAACAGATCTAGAGTAACGTATCTATACCTTCCAATGCAGGGGAGAAGTTAAGGCGAGGAAAAATATCTATATCAACTTTCCTGAGAGAAAAGGTTCAAGTGGAATCCCTTGAGAAATCTAGGACATAAGCCAATAACTGATTTTGCACGAGATATATGGATTACGTAAGTTTACGTTCCGTGTGATGTTATGAAGGGCAGCAGCTCTATGCTGTTAATTCTCAAAACCCTTCAACAGTCACGCGCGGTATGGTTTAATCTGCGGTTAATCTGTTGATTCGTCTCAAATGTTGCATAAAACCGGATTCCCTTCTTGAGGGGCCGAGGCAAAAAAAAAAAAGCGAACAATCGACTGCACACTGACTGATCTAATCACCAAGTTGCATTTGACAGCACTGAACATTACAACACAGTTATCTCAATAGTCTGATACCTGTCTTGCCTACTCCTCCCGCTCCCAACATCACTATAGAGTGTTTCTCGTTGCGGCCTCCCCCCTCAGTGTCTCTACTCCCAGACTTCAGCTTGCCACCCAATAAACTTGGTCGTTTCTTCAGAGACTGAAAGTCTAACTTGGCTGGACTAAGGTCGTCATTAGCGCAGCTGAAGCTGTTGCTCCGACTATAATTTGGCTTTTTATCGGCGGAGTACTGGACAAGACCGAGACTTCCTCTTCGTGGAAGTTGGCCTTGAGCTCGCTGTTGTGGTGGCGTGAAAGTTCGTGGCGGGCGCATCGAAGACGCTCCATGAAACACTCGCGATGGAGCCGTGTTTTCTCGTCTTAGCGACATGAAGTATTTACTCCCACTTCATCATCTAATTAAACGCCATGGAGTCTGAGCTCGCTGATGTGCACCCAAAAGTTCGTGTGCTACGGTAAAGGCCTCGTCTCTTTGCTGCGCAAAAGTAGATGGGGTTAGAGGTTTTCGGGAAAGTGTCAGCCAATATATAGATCATATTGTTCAATTTGACAGGCGTTTTATTGTCATCCTTCCTTAGAATAACAAAGGACACTTTTGCGCATTCCATTTTGCGACACAATATGGAAAATGCAAATGTCAAAACAGTGCTATCCATTGCAGGACTTAAAGACCGACCACTTTGCTTGTCATGATGTGCATGATGGATTTTACGAAAGGTCACGACTTTTACTGAATTCTCATTGAAAGAACTCGTAATCCAAAAATATCTCAAAAGTACAAAAGCGTGTAGCTTTCATTTCTCCTGCTTTGGAAATGCGCATCATTTCCATTCTTGATTGTAATTATGCTTTGCGTTTGTTCCTAAGACAATGATGGACTTAACGGATATGTGGTAATGGAGAACAACAAATACACTATTAGGAAGCAACTTTAGAGACAATAAAAGGTACATTTAAGAGGAGTAAAATATGCAAAGAAACTACTGTTAGCGATCATTCTTTTAAAGAAAATGAAACTATTAGTTAAATGGACTTTGAATTAGGAGATCTTTTCAAAAGCAATGATCCTTTGGTCAGTCGCGAAAGCAAGTCCATCGAGTCAGTATTCAACAGAAAACGACGAAAAAAGTACGCATATATTCGTTCAAAAGCCGTTTAAATTGCATTTTGATATCTTTTTGTTACACTGTTAAGACAAATTAGCAGACATCGTGTGTATTTTTGGCTTCCGTGCTTTCAATCGGCCAATTGTGTTACTTCCGGTGTCCCAGAGGCTTTAATGAAGTTATAATTGTTCATACAAAGTATTGACATAGTAAGCTAATTACGCTGGTTTGATGGCCTTTCCGCTACGGTTAATTGCGCTGACACAGCAACTACCTTCAAGTCTTTTAAAACGTTGGTACAGTACGTCCAAATCAGAAGTTCGTTATCATATGTACACAAGGCGACCCGACCCTTCGAGTTACCGGCTTGAGCACGTCCTCCTCGAGCTAAACTAGAGGGCGGCACCAAACTGAGAAAATAATCAGGCTTAAATAATGTATAGCTATAAGTGTAAAGCAAAAACGCTAAAATTGCAGTCAGGGATGGAAATCAGTTAAGTGTAATGCATCTATGCTACGAGTTCTGATATGAGTACTACCTTGTTTTTACGCGTTAACACTCCACGGGCATTTCCTTGAGGAGGAAGCATCGGCGGAAAAAAAAAAGCAGTTACCAGTATTATTTTAGTTTCTCTTTCGCTGCCAGACCTGCCACATCACAACCTATGTGATAATTTGTCATTAGCACTACGTAGTCTTTCACCAGGCCTAAATAAACTCAGTTACTAGCGGATTCCAGGTCGTGACCGTCTTTTGCGGAAGACAGATGCATTTAGAAAGTTTCCCCGGGGGGTACTCCCCTATATGGGCTATATTGGTATGTGCGGCCCCTAAGGGTAGGGTTTCTCAGCTGTTTTGGTCATAAATAGGGTATCGATTTTGGCCATTTTGGTTATAAATAGGGTGTAGTTTTAGCACTCCTGCACTCTAGTCTTGAATTGGGTATGTTTCTTAAAAGAAGCTACTTTTTCACTATTATCAATAACACCGTCATCAAAAGCCCTTCATAACTTATGTTTAGGGCAAATGTGTCAGCAGCAACGGTCATAAATAGGCTATCGAATTTTTGGTCAGGTCATAAATAGGGTACCAAAAAACCCAGATTTTGGCCATAAATAGGGTAAGAGTTTTGAGAAGTGAGCCGCACACCCCCACCCAACTTTTCTGGAAGTATCCCCCCGGGAAAGTTTCTATACTCAGGACTCTTTTGAACTGAATGTTTTGAATAAGGTCTTCGTTTCATAAGAGATGTAAGAACAGATCTATCTCGCCAGAGGAGGTTTCACTCCTCAAATTTGGGTCGTAAAGTGACTGAGTTATCGGATAATTTGCTGCTTATCCGTGTCGATTACTGAAGTACGTGCAGACGACGTGACAACTTATGGTCAGCATGCGGTATTAACCCTCTTACTCCAAACAAGTTTAACAGGAGTTTACCTGGAATTTACTGCGAGTTCTCAGTCAGATCGCATGTGACGAGACATGCGCTTCTCGCTCCACGTAGGGAATAAAAGGGAGATTACATTTTTTTGTACAGTTACAATTTTTCGAACGATACCGAAGTTGGCTTGCTTTGAGCCTTTGAATGGAGTGCTCAGCCTGTCGATTGGGCTGATGAACTGACAGTGAAAATTCCGCTATTGAACAGTGATTATTTTCTGCCTTGTTAGCTTTTTAGCACCCATTCTGTCATGATTTAATGTTAATTCTTAAGTGGCCTGTCATAAAAGGCGCTAAGACGATTCAAAAAACGGATATTTCTGTCAGCTACTCATGCAACCATTTAGGATAAAGGCAGCATGAATTTTTCAGTGGTCGCTTGACTTTATCAGGAAAAAGTGCTTCAATCAGGTACGATGATATTTATACTGATTAGGTTTTGATTTACCCTAAGCATCACTTTTTCCACACTGAGTACAATCGTTCATCGAGTCACGTACTTGTTAGGGACTCGGCATCTCATAAGTATTTTTTGTCAACACCACAAAAGAAACTATCTCTAGTCATGCAACTTTTAGCCGTAATTGCCTCAGTTACACCTCGCTCAAATCGTGTATCGTGTGTAAAATTTCAACTATCTACTTCACTAAACCTTTGTTTCAACTGATCAAGCCAAATTGAGGAAGAGAAGTACTAACTATCTGATAATGAAAATGTTATGAGACTCAACGTAATTCGCGCAACACGAAGTACTAGCAAGTAAGAAAGAGGAGTTAAAACAACTCTATCTCAAGTTAGAAACGTCTTTGAGTACCTACTGTAACAGAGTGGCAGGCGAAGATCTTGTCAGGAAACGAGGTTGAAGCCGATAGCTACTGTAACCGTGAATAATGATCAATACAAGATTGTACATTATCTTTGTACTGTCTGTTGTCCCTTTCTTTTGAGAGGCCAAACTGGCAGGTTTGTCTTTAGGCGTCATTTAGACTGAAGTCTTTAAGCTTCGTATTTCCGTATTTAATGCTCTGTGTACATAACTTTAATTCCCTTGTGTTACAGTTTCCAGCCCAAAACAATTTAGGCCAGCCTGATATGACATTTACACGGCTTTTGATTTTTTTTCCATTAGTGAAAGAAACGTTCTACAAAAGAATCTGTATTCGAACCAATATTTTTATGTCTGCCCAGTGCAAAAAAAGGCGAAATATGTTGTTTCAGCTGTGTGTACGTATTGACTTTTTGATCAATATATACATACAAGATGTACAAGGAATCCAAAGTATTTCAGTTGATCTTCATTTTAAGGACAGGTCGTCAATTTGAGATCCTTCACTCAGATTTTGTTAAGCAGATCTGCACAATGTGAAGCTGTATTCGCTTTTGCGCAGTCCATGCATTCTTGACCTGAGTGTTTTGCTTATGATTCGATTATTTCATGATTCAATGAGCATGAGAAATCAGCAAACCACCTTGGTGTTCTCTTCCGCATTCTAGGTACGATTATTTTCATTAATCTTGTTGTTACTTTTTGCGATATGATACAAGCGTATATAATACGTGATGAATTTTCTGGCACAGGACCCTACTCCCCTCCTCTTGGCCTCCTCTCCCCCCTCCTCCCAGGGCTACGGGTTCAATTTAAAAGAGAAAGAGAAAGGGATCTGGAAAAGAGGTTGAGCTGAATATAGTATTTGGTAAGATATCGCATCGTGAATTTTCTGTTGAATTGTAAAGTTGGTTTAGTTACCGTGAAATAAACTGTCTAAAAGGCAATCACAGAGATGAGTACACCAAAGTCTTTTCCTTCACTTACTGTGATGATTCGCTTTAGCGCACAGGGCGCTAGTTTACTTCAGCTCAAAGGAGGGCGCGTATTGGAGAGCGGACGCTTACCAGGGACGGAGCACATATTCCTTTTTGAACATTATACTGATCTGACTGTGATCAAGAGACAGATATTTTAACTCAAGACGGGCTGCAGCCAAAGGGGTTCTTATAGTAATGTTCAGAGAAGAAAGCAGACTTCTAATCGCTCTTTTCTATGTCATTGCCTTGAATGTCACTTTCGCTGATAGAGCGCTTAAAAAATTATAGGGAAGGTGAGGGGTGATTATTAAAAAAACGCACTCGAGGGGAAGGGCTTATTTGAAAGGGTATCGCCGGCTAAATCGAGTCATTAGACACTCATTAAGGTAGTTTGTACCTGGCCATTTAAGGTCTTATCTTGGATCAGGATCGAGGTGTCCCGGGGGCAGGTGTTGAATTTTGGATTCGATAAATTGAAAATTTGAACACTTCATCCCTCTCTAAAGACCCACTGATTTATTATTGAGCTATTCTGTAGATGGCCGAGATATTTTTGACGTTGCGGAAAGAATGGTAGGCACAGTGAATTGCTCTCCCTTTTTCGTGTAGGTGCAGGTCATGTTATAAGTGAACAACTCTTTTAACTCTTTCACCACGTTCAACTAAATCTATATAGAAGACTAGAAGACCTCAAAATTCTTTTTGACATTTCAATTGAGGTGCAGATGTGACACAACAAAAGCGCATTGGCAGCGACGGCTCAATAACAAAACCTGAAATTGTGATCCGGAGTCCAGCACACAGACAATTAGGACACAGCACTCAAATGGACATGTGAACAAAAGTATCCGGTATTCCCGCAGATCAAAATAATTAAAAAGCGACAGAGCCGGTGACGAATATTGCTACTGAACACTAGTGTCGCACTCTTTTCTCGAAATATATAATGCCTTTCGCAATCGTGTAAATTGAGCGTATTTCCTCGCAAACCCGGATAGAATTTTACAACTGAATCGCAACTGAAACGATTTCGATTTTGCTCTCGGTCCCTCAACATCCACTTATTCCTGTACCCTGCAAGCATGGACAGGGAGACGGTGGTTGGGGCTTTTTCACCGCCCTCGCGTGAAATTGTGACGTCATTTTCGCTAATCCGAAGATCATCTTGATGTCACGTCGTAAAATCGATTCCGTTCTCGAATGACTATTTACCTTGTACAACCGCTAAATGAACAGTGTATTTTCTCTGGATTTAAATTCCTGTACTGCTTCTATGTCTCGCCCGTTTTAAGAATGCACTAAGGGAAAGCATTGCTGTGGCTTTGTTTGGAAGAATGCAGTGAAATGTGGACCCTATTTGTTGAAGAGAATTGACCACTGTGAACAGGCCCGCGAACCAGCTGCTCTCAAAGTGGTTGAATAAGACAGTCGCCTGTGGACACATAGACATTTAATGTCATGGCTAAAGATCAGGAATTACTCCAGGCGGTTAAATCCAACGACCTTAATGCCTTCAGGAAGGTAGCGGCAAAAATAAAAGCGGCCAAATCAAGTGAGTACTTCTATCTTGATCAATTATACAAACATTTGAAAGAAGTTTGGTAATATTCCGGAAAACTTTCCCTTTTACGTGAGTCTTTCATTATGTAATGTGGGTTGCAAGTCTGGTTTATAGTAAGGGTTTAGCAAAACAATTTTAATAATCGTTTAGTGTGGCATTCGCATTTGAAAATATGAACTTAGTCGCGTTGTGAAGGTATATGAAAGTCTGGTTTGTTTCGCAAGATGTCTCGTGCGCGTATATGAAAGGTGTTGAGAGATGTGCATTCGCCATCACTGAATCTAAGCTAATACATTGTCTATTTGTCAATCTTTTTGAAAGAACAACTTGTTGGCCCTCATAAGGAATGAAAACCACAAGAATTATTTGTTCAAATTTAAACTAGTTTAGCTTTGTCAATTGGAAAATGTAATGGCGATCTCCAACTCATGTTTATTGTTTCAGCAATGTGCTAATACGATTCAGGAAGATATTGAGTCCGGATATTGTATGCATGCTGTACTCGTTTACTCTGATAACATTTCACGTGACGATTTTAAAAACGCTTTTGGTTGGTCAATTATATATGTATCTATTATATATCTTTGTGAAGTCAAGTGTTGGAAGAGATATTTTGGTGAGATTGCCAAAACCCATAACTAGGCACTTTCTTGATATCATAAATTGGATAATAAATTATCTCGCTAAAATTCAAATATTTAGAAAAATTCACTCATCGATTTGTCACTAGTTATATTAGAGATACACTAATTTACCCATTACCTGCTAATTTATTTATTTAGGGGATCCCTCAGCTAACAACTATTTTATGTCAGGAACAGTTTGCTTTGTGACTTTTCGAGATGTTTTAATTTAGACGTAGCTGTATGCACAAGGGAGATAATTTCCTACTGTTTGATTGTTTTAACAAGACAATGTGACCAAACTTAATAATTAAAATTGAGGAAACCCTGCCTATTTGTTTTGGGTCTAACTCAAATTAACCCTTTTAGTTCTTAGATTACCCAAGTTAATCATAATTTTGTGATTGCTTTCAATAATGAAAATATTGCTGTCTTTATTGTAGACAGCTGTCTGCATTATTTTACAATATGGTATTTGATGTATATTTGCTTTTCATACTTATTTAAATATTTCTTAATTTCTTTCAGCCAAAAATGTACCTGTTTTGAATTGTTTGATCTGTTGAAAAATTAAATAATAATAAAAAAAGAATCAATGTTTTCCTGAACATAATGGTTTTTTTTAAATTTATAGAGGTGGAATAAAATTGCCACAAGTCTGGGAGACTGATTGTATTAGCATATCAGGTGTTAAATTTATTTAGTTCAATGATATTTCTTAGTCAATAATCTATGCATATCATTTTTCTAAACCCTACAGTAATTACTGTATTAAGTAAAAAGGCAAATAAACAGAATGAAGACTTATATCGTTTCAGTCAAATCCCATTTTAGGTTCAGTTATTTCCAAAATTAGGCGGCACACCATCCCATGTACAATATATAACAACATTACTAAAACACTGTCCTGTTTGGGAAATAATACAATGTATAACACTGGATAATACTTTTAAATATTATAGTCCTTGGAATTTTTGCTATTTACTTACTTACCAAAATGGACAGTATATTGTGTTGCCTGTTGTGGATTTGTAATGTTTTCTTAATTGTCTGGAAATACTTACTAATTTTTAATCTTTGTGTTTAGAGAAAGGTGGCAAGAAATACAATGTCAACATACAAGACGATGATGGGTAAAGCCTCTTTTATTGTTTCTGTCAGCTGAATTACGTTACAATACTTGCAAAATATTTTGGGCGATTTTAATTTCAGAGTGTCGGTAAATAAAACTGTCCAAATTTGTTTTCTGCCTGAAATTTTTTAAGTCTCCAAAATTCTAAGCTGCTGAAATACAAAACTTTTAAGTAGCTCCAAAACTCTTACTGGTAGTTTCCTTTATGGAATAAACTCTAATTGAGACACTGCTTGAGACCCCAAAAAATTACAACATTCTCCACTGATGGATAACATGTACACTGTAATCTCTATCAGTAATAATCAAGATCCCTATACAAGTAGAGATATCTGAGACCTTCCCCAAATCTGGGCCAGTAGGAATTTTTTGGCTCCAACTTTGATATCTGCTGTATTTCAGGTGTTACAGAATAAGCAACTCCACAGATGGTACCTTTTGTCTCAGAAATTATATTCTTGTTTTCTTCAATGTTTAATTTAAATTTTGCTTGAACTTTTGGGATTACTGACAGAAAATAAGGTTCTCAAAAATGATGGAAACGGTGGATTTGAACTTCTGGCCCTATATGGGGATGTTTTGGCACATGACTTGGTCCACCCAAGCTTGCGTGACAAATAGATTCCCACCACATTCTCTTGATAAAGTTGCTATGACAGGGTCGAAAGCTTGTGATCGCTAAAACATTGACTCTGCTTTGGTATGTTGTTACTGATAATGTCTACTACAGAGTCTAGAAACAACATCTTTACTCCATTTTTTCTTTAGTAAATGTCGGGTACTGAATTAATACCTGATTCAAATAAATACCTGTGGAATTTAATTGTGAAAATACTGTAAACTTGTATGTTTTTATTCAATTTTTGTGTGGTGGGATTTTTTTCAATGTCAATTCTTTTTCTGTTGACAGTTTTACAGCTACCCATCATGCCTCTCTCACTGGCAGTAGTGAAGTTGTTATGGGACTCATTGAGTTGGAGTGTGACGTCAATGCTAAAGATAAGAAAGGTGACTTTTGTGCTTATTACAGACTGAGAAAATATCTTAATTGTGATGACCAAGAGCAAGCAAATTTATCATGAAGTATTAATTTGCATTGCAATGCAAATTAATACAGGTGCAACTTTCCAAATAAGAGATGGGTCTTGGGTGAATGGCCCCATGGTCACAGCTACTTCCTGGTCACATGAGTCCATTTCCTTTTACTTTCGGCTGACAAGAGAAACATGCAGAGTACTGAGAAGACTGTCTAGAGTGAATTATCAAGAAGACGTTTAGAGGGAAGAAAACAGCTCTTTTCTATGTCTGTCTGAACCAGTTTTAAAAGCAGAACAGCAGAAAGGGAGAATTTTAACTTAATTTTTTTTTGCACCACAAGAACCAGAAGCCCAGTGAAAATCGTGGAACTACTGATAATAGGTTCTTAAAGGAACCAAACAGACATGACCATACAAGAATTGATGTATTAGAAGGTCAATTGATTAATACAAAAGATAATTTGAACTGATTTGCATGTTTTTGTCTCTCCCAAATGTTATTATGAAAGGGCACCATAAAACATCAAAGTTCTTGAAATTTCCAGGGGGAGTTCCCAAGGCCTTCCCTCCCTGAACCACCTCTTCTACCACTAACTACACCAGGTTGGCAATACCCATCTTTGGGGACCTGCCTGATAAATTGTGCCCCTTTGCTCTAAAAACTTAGATGGAACACTGAGGTGCATCTATAATTTTCTCAGTGTTACAACAAAGGAGTGACAATATGAATACTCGGGGGATTAAGAATTTACGCTACTCGGTGTTTGAAATTTTATTTCAAATTGAACTCGCCTTTGAGTTTGTGACATTTTGACTGGATTTAAAAACACAAAAAAATTATTACCAATACAAGTTACATGTAACAAGACAAATGTTTGAATATTTCAATGTACACTATTTGATGTATAATTGGAATTAAGCAGAGGAGCACTGGCTTGCTGGTATTTCTTGTTTCAAATTTCTTTTTTTTTCCAAAATTTTAACCTAGGAAATCAGTGTTATTGCAGTCACCACAAAAATAAAACAACAAAATTCAAAAACTGCCATTCTTACATTTGCATGTAGGTTGTGCAGAAGAGTTTCATGTAGAGTATGAAACCTTGACTTTCTAGTGTAAGTTTCTAACATATTATTTTCAGTTTTCAGTTTGCAATATTTTGCCCTTCAGTTATAAGTGGCATGATAAGTAAATAGGAATAGTTAGTTAAGGAACTTATTTTAATAATTAACTTTTATATCAACACTGCCTTTATAGGGATGTCCCCCTTACATTTAGCTGCTTGGTCAGGAAAGGTTGAAGTAGCTCGGTTGTTAGTGGAGACTGGAGCTGAAGTGGATACCTGCTCAAACGATGGAGAGACTCCTCTTATTTTAGCTTGTCAACATGGCAACTCTGATGTGGTATGTTGAAAGGATGGTACTAAATTAAACTTCTGTAGTATTATTTGCAAATAAAGGATAATGAATGGTCTTCCTCTTTAGGTAGGTAGGTATTCTTTATTTATTCACAGTATCAATTCACATCACACGCGTTCTTCCATCGAGCCGTGCTTACTTAACTAATTAAATTAAGGTGGTTTACTACTGTTTTGAGGATGTAAAAGAGCCCAGCTCAATACTCTTTTGTTAAATGCTCAAAAAATGTTTCTTTCTCTAAAATACTTTTGGTTCAAGTCTTTAACCATCATATGCAACACTTAAAATACAAATGTTTACAGGTAGCCAACTACAAATGCTTATGAGAAGAGTGGACACTAGTAGTTTTAAATTATAAATGTTTTTCCCAAAATTTACCCAGGAATCAAAATTTTGGGAATTAGGCATTGATTCTGATTAAACATTCCCACAAACTGAAATAAGAATCTGCGATACAGATTTTGAGGTATTTTTAGAATAGGCAAAATTTCACATTTTCATAGTTTGCCAAAAATCAGACTTGCAGAGTTTTTATTTTATCTTGCATGAATTAACAACATACTGTATAGCCTGTGCACACACACATGCCTATGATGCTATTTCGTTTAAGAAACAGAAAACATGTAGCATGTTTCTATTGAGTTATAGAAACACGAGTGGGAGTAATTGGGAGAACGAGAAATGCTGTGGGAACACGAGCTGTAGGTGAGTATTTCCACAGCTTTTTTGAGTTCTCCTAAACTTTCACAAGTGTTTCTATAACTCGATAGAAACATGGAGAACATGTTTTCTATTTCTTTTAGAAAACACTGCGACGAAAAAAAGGGTAACAACTTGTTTACTTTGATCATCAAAATGTAAATTCTCTTTGCTCGCGCCATCATTACGGCAACAGCTCGTGCTAGTTCTGTGTTTCTATCAAGTTATAGAAACACGATTTTTAACCAGTCAGGGCACATATTTTCTTAAGGCTGTTTTCAAAAATATTTTGTTATATCTTCATTTGCAGGCAGATGTACTTCTAGACAGGAATTGTAGTTCCCTGACTGTAAATAACAAAGGAGAGACTGCTCTGGACCTTGCTTGCAGATACGGACATGTACATGTATGTAGCATGGTGACATTATTTTACTCTTATATGAATTGAAACAGGGTGTTTTGCTGGTTGATAAATTCACGAGCCAAATTTCATGACATCCTCTAAATTCTCCAAATTTTGAACATCCATTCTGGATTGATCAACATGGGAAAGTTACAACCCTGGCAATATGAAAATGAAGCAGACTACATGTGAGGGCCTCTCAGGGGGTAGCATGTTCTCCAGGCTTTTAGCCGGATTGGCGTCTAGGCATCCTTTGGACGGCCAATTTTTAAGGAAAATTGTTTTATTTTTCATATGTTGCCTTATAAATTGTTCATTTGAGCAGGCCCTGTAGCACATTTTGTATGCCTACTTTTTGAATCCTGACTAAAAGCCTCATGTTCACTTAATCCCTTTAAAATTTCACTTTTTCTCCCTTGTTCCCCAGTAATAAATTCCATTGTTCCTTAAACTTTGTTTTCAAAGTTCCCTTTAGCAGTCAAGAAATCCCTTGTTGTCTCAAATTAATTCTGAAAATATCCCTTGTTCCCTTGAAATAAATGATCATACAGATTCCCCAAAACCCCAGACAGGCCCTCACATGTACAATCATCATTTGAATCTGAGATAAGGTATTGAATTTTGGGTCATGTCTGAAATACTTGTAATGTAGGGAATAACCATGTTATGCTAAAATGAGTTTGCGATTTCAAAGAAGCATACTACATACTGGTATCCAAATGTTTGGGTAGAATCCCTCAGGTACTAGCAATCTTGCTCAATTAAATGATATAGAGAATTCTGAATGAAAAATGATGTTTCCCTGGCTGTCTGGTTTTCCTTGATTTCACACTTCAAGAATTTATTATATGAAACAGAGAGGAACTTTAAG
>Ga0126338_10001903_pt1 | contig 13947 bp, 12 predicted proteins | sample OrbCmetagenome_2_FD_92529 | JGI IMG/M metagenome (GOLD analysis project Ga0126338, IMG submission 92529) | Coral microbial communities from Petempiche,Puerto Morelos, Mexico - Orbicella C C metagenome | ecosystem: Host-associated > Invertebrates > Cnidaria > Coral | place: Petempiche,Puerto...
CCGCCCTCTCGTTGTCTTCTAAAAGTTCTGCTAAATCATCTTCATCCCACTCTTCAAATAAATCTTCAATATCCATAGTTTGGTCCTGGTTTGGTCACTTACTGTGTAGTGTAAACAAAGTTCCGCAAAAATAAAATTTAGTTTGCGACAGTGACGTCACGAATTTCCACTGTGTTGGAACCGGTGACGCGAGCTAGTTTCCAATCCAGTCTCTTTACTATCCATGATTGCGCTTCCTTACTGTGCATAATTTATGGCGTCATTAGCGCGCGTTCGTGCACGCGCAAATTGAAAACATGGCGGATTTGCCTTGATATTGAGTTCTGTCAGTTGAAAAACTGGCTATAGCTCACTAACGAGCTCGGGCACCCCCAATTTTTTTCCAGCCATTTTAATCAACTAATCATTAGGTTTGCGTGAGAAAAGACTGATCTGATTCCTATGTTTAAAAATTGAATAAATAAGAAAAATAGCAGCTGCACTGTAGTCTTTTCTATTTTGCAGTTTGATAGCCGTGGCAAGCAACTTGGTTCCAATATTTTGACAAGGACTCAGCTGTCTGTCAAAATCTATTTAGTTTATTTGTGTTCGACACAAGTATTGACTGTAGTTTGAGGCGTGTTTTCATGAGTCTGGGCTCACAAAGAGTTTACAATAACTTGGAACGCGTTCTTGTAATAAGTATTAAATAACGCTAAAATGGGACATTTTCAATGCCTCACTGCTCCTTAACGAGCATGGGCACCCCCCTTTCTAATTTTATAATTTAAGTTCTCATATGATAGATATTCATTGGACAAAGTTTGAACAAAAACCTATATACAGTTTTATTTTAGGGGAATTACCTTAAATCGAATCTTTCCAGGGTCGCTCGCTTCACTACCGCTGGTAAAGGGAAACGAAGACTCTCGTACGCGGTTGATAGTTTGGCAAGCAAATACCCTAAAAACTGTATGCTCGCAATCAAACACCGACACTGAATATTACCATTCTCGTTCCCAGAGGCCGCGCTCCTTTTGGTCAGCACCAAAAATCGCGGCCTGTGGCCGCACCCAATTTTCTGAGCATGCGCAGACTATTTGTTTCGTATTCTCAGTAAATCCAATCTCGTTCCCAGAGTCTTCGTTCCCCTTGACCAGCGGTCGGAAAGTGAGAGCTCTGGGAGCAACCATTTCAGGCATACGCAATAGATGCGGACTGCGCAGTGAAACTGGATGAGCAGAATCACCAGAATTCGGTTATTTCAAAATGGTTGCTCCCGGAGCTCTCGTTTTCCGACCGCTGGTCAAGGGGAACGAAGACTCTGGGAACGAGATTGCAGTAAATCAGATTTGTCAGTCGGTGAATCGCGGACTTCCGGTGTTGGACCAGCCCAGAGGGATCCCCAGAGGTCCCAGAGGTCGCGATCCTTGGTGCTGACCAAAAGAAGCGTAGCCTCCGGGGACGGGAATGTGAATGTTGCCCGTTTCGCACCCAGTCGAGTTCGCACCCCTGAATTCATTATAAACTTTCTATTTCGAGTTCGCCTTCACATTAAATGAATTAAAGAACGAGAAATAAACATGTTTTGTGTCATTTTGTTTCATTTCGCTCGGTAAGAGAAAGATAAATTTTAAGCACTTGATCGCCAGTTGAGTCGATGTGGATAGGAACCCGGGTGGGTGCGAAACCTCCAGCTACCCCGACACTATTCAACCTCTCTCCTGGTCTGCAACGAAGACTGACGATAACCGAAATTGCAAATCTCATAACGGCTTGGCTTTATTTTGCTTATTACTAATCTCGAACCTCTCCAACACTTTCCAACGTCAAACAGAGTGAGATCTGGGTACGACACGCAACGCAACGCTACGTTCTCGAAGAGCGTAGTGTTGCGTGTCAGAGAGAGTCACGATGTAGAAGGTTGCTCACAAAATGATACTCAGACATCACAATAACAAGAAATACAAAAGATCTAAAATATTTATTCTCAAAAACACAGCTAACTACATCCACTATAAGAGCCGATTTACAGTGCCTTGCAATCAAGTAGAGTTTTACTGATAATTTATTTCAGATTTTAGAAAATTAGATTACCTAAGAAATGTGAACGCTCTTCCCAGTCATCTTTGAAACGTTAAATTCTCTTCTTTGAACCAAGACCTGGTTGCTCGCACGCTAATTAACAATAATGTAGCATTAGAAGTTAGTCAAGGGTTAATTTCTTATCCTTACAAAGCGCTCTCTACTGCTGATTTTCTACAGATGAAATAACTTTAAAATATCTCGAAAGTGGAAAAAATCAAGTCATAATCACAGTTCATGTTAGTCCTGGATAATCTTAGCTCACCTTCAAATAGCCCATCCCAGCCTAACATTATTACACACAACCATTTATAAAAATTTAACGTTTATTTATTTCTGGTCACAGAGTTGCCACCCCCCAAAAAACTGACTTAGCAGCCAGGGGAAAATACCCTTGCTGCTAAATCAGTTGCTACACCAATTTATGTGAGTTGTAAATTCTTTGACTATGTGGAATTGAAGACTTTAGAAATTACTTACACATGCTTTGACCAGCAGTGATTGAATTAAATAAATTAAAGTACTGGACTGGAGAACATTTGTGCATTCTTTGCGCGAGGTTTGTGCAGAACACCCCGTTTCCCCCCCACCCACCCCACCCCTCCTCTTCAGACCACGCCAAACACAAACAAACTTAAGTAGTAAAGTAACAGTTATTTGTTAAAAAATCTTCTGACGTTTGAATATTTTCTTTTATGAGACCTATCAAATTTTTTGGGCTACAAAAACAGAACGTGCAGGCTTCGGCTCTCTGATAAGTAGGCAGATTAATTGTTCAAGGCTAGGTAAGTAGCCATTAGACAGGCAAAGACTGTCAACACCATCTTGGGTTTTACTTCCACCAGATCATCAGGCAGGGCGTAGGTCGTGGCACCAATCTTTCGGGCAACACTAAGGGCATATTTGGCATTTTCATGTTTCTCCTAAAGCACAAAACAAAGGAAAAAGTATAAGTTTTGACTGACAAGCTAATAACATAATATCAGCTTCCAGCATTGGAGGGAGGAACTTGCTGTAGACCGATGCCTAGGGTACTAACCCTACGAGTTACTATTATTTGAGGACGTTCCGCTAATTGTTTCTGCGCATCCTTACTGAGCAAGCAAACTCACATGGCAAGTCATGCATCGATGCGCGCGCTAAGTAATAAAATGAACAACGATAGGGCAGATGGCCATTGCTATAGCTTTGCCTGGATTTAACGATCTTGGAATGGACGTTCGGTGTCCCCTATTTTTCTTTTGATGGATCTTTTTCTCTACCGATTTTGTACGTTTGGCCAAAATATGAAGAAAATCTATCGATTAGAAGTTTGAGTATTTTGCAAAATACACCATTGAATTCCGTTATTTTAGCTCTTCGTTTATCTGTGCGGCGGTTTCAAATGCCTTGTGAAGGGTTAAGTTTTGTGATTTGAAACGTTGGCAACATTTGGAATTATTTACGCAACAGACCCATTTCTACAAAATATGACTAAGATCGTTGGCCTCCGTTGACTCTCCTTCAATATAAACCCCTGTAGACCATGCTGAATTACGTGCGCCAATTTTTCAAAATCAGGGTAGTTTTCCACACGCTTTATATCTGAAACGAAGTCGGTGACCCCAATTTCTTTTGCATTTCTGACACAAGTAACTTATTATCTGACTGCAGTAAAAATCTAAAAACATCTATCGACTGGAAAATTTTCGCACGAACGTCCTTAAAAAAATCTGTTAACTTTTTAGATGAGTGTCGGAGCCAAGCAACATTGGGTTTTGGCTATTTTAAAATCAAAAGTAATTAACTGTTACTCCTGAGCACAGCAGGATTTGTACAAAAACTACCAACTAAGGGTTTCCCCAGTACGGCTTGCGCAAGCTAGGTTAGTAAGGAGTTCATTATATGGTACTCGGGCCATGCTTGTCATTTAATTTGCCTGCTTTTGATACACAGCTTGTGACTGTTGCCATAGAGATGGTCCATATGGTTTAATCCCACCCACGAACCAATCAGAACGCTTGGATTTACCTCAAAGACTACAAGTACCTTGCCATATGAGATTGTTACTTAAAGGAGCTCGGTCACGGTATTTTGAGTTATTTTGGCCACATGCAAAATTACCTTTAAATGGTAGGAAACCTGAAAATAACAGTTTAATAAGATAGAAAAACACTAAACAGATAATGATAAACCATAAAGGAACAAGGATGGCTAAGGATGGAAAAGATTAGCAAGGATTACAAACAACGAATTTAAAAAATTGAGGCTAAACTTTTCAATATGCGCAAAGCGTGGCTGAGCTCCTTTAATATGCTACTTACTTCATCAGTGGTGGCACTGGACACCATGTCATACTCCACAATGCCGGGCTTGATGACATCGACTAAATCCAGAACAGGCAGGCTGCTGCTGATGCTGGGATCCTGAAAGTTTGTGATTCTGCTTGATTTGCCTGCACCTTGTAACTTAAGATCAACAACACATGATGGTTACCTTAACACAACTAAAAACAATATTTTGGCTTAAAATGTACCATTTTTCAAATGATATTTAATTATCTCTTCACAGGACACTTTTGACATTGCTCATAATACCAGTATGAAGGATGCATGTCCCATTTGAACCTTCCAAAATGGCCCAGCTCACAATTAGTCTTGTCCTAGCTCAGTGGTTAATGCCCGACAGGTATCCGGTAGGTCATGGCTTTTGATAATTACATTAAGGATCCAGATTTATGTTTTTTTTTGGTCCAAAGATTACGAGATGCATAACGTTTCATCATTCACTTGTGGGAGTATTGTTATTCCACTTGGATGAAATGCAAGTCTATCGCAAATTACCCCCGACCCCCTCCCCCGCCTCCTCCCAAACACACAATCTATGGAAACCAGCCATTATTCAACAGTCTGCCGAGACTCAGTTAAACTCCTCGACTGAGGGTACCATGGTGAGAGGAGTGCCAGATTGTGCAATAACAACAACAAAAAAGATGAACTATCCAGAACCTGCCACCAAACTGTTTGATATGCATGAGCCATTCTCCCTCCTTAAAAGTCCTACAGGCAGCGTGACATTCTTCTACCAGAGTATTTTAAAAATGTTATCATTAATTTACCTTTTCATTAACCCATTCAATGATGTCTTTGTCTTCAATCTTTTTGCCATCTGGAGTCAACTTTGAGAGCAAGGCAAGTGTGTACGACCTCATCTGTTGCCAGACAACAGCTGTTGAAACAAAATCTCGTCAGTACATCAGGTGCATCTCGAAATTATACCGACACTGAGAAATCTAGGCAGGTAGCACAGATTTTTGTGGGAAACCCCCACCAAGAAAAAAGGGAAAAAAAAATCAGTATTGTTACAGTTTTTGTACACCAGCCAACTCTTATGATTGCTGAAACAAATAATTCAAGTTTTTGTTTCATATGGTTGGAAAATGTTAATAACACCAAAAACTGGACATCAAGTGGACATTAGGTGTGGTGATAGATCACTTGATCAAAAAACCAAATGTGAAGAACTTAAGATGAAAGCAAAAAGATTATGTTATTTTTACTAGAAAACTATTCACTTCTCGCGAAGAGATGATGTTGGTGAACAAATATCTGTGTATATATATTGCTGTGCCTCATAGGAGTTAACTGACGTTATTTCAGAGTCATATGTTCCCGCTTACCCAGGGTCAGCGTCTCATTGCAGTCGTGAATGTCTTGACCTCCAATTCCAACCAGTGAAAATTTCATTGTCTTCCCAAGCTCAACTGCATAGTTACAGTTCTCTATCTTCTTCATCTTTCCACCCATTTGTTTAAAAGGAGGCCTATTGACTTTATCCCAGTTGACAACTCCAGGTTTCACAATATCATACAGCTGCAAGAGATAACTTCACATTAAAGACCGCTTGGAAGGCTGAGTGTTTTAACCAATTTTTACCCTATATGTACGTCAGATCAACATTTTGGAATCAACTGACCTCAGCTTACTGTGCCTTTCAATAACATGCAGACTCTAAAATTCAAAGTTCAACCAACAAAATCATTTCTCACCACCGTCAATCAATTGTTCGGTGGCGTCTCCCAACTTCCGACTACTGCCGAGCACGTGGTAATCAAATTGCTGAGCACAGTGCTTGGCAGTAGTCTGAAGCTGGGAGGACGCCGCCGAACATTTGATTGATGGTAGTGAAAAACACATTTGCCGGTTAAGCTTTGAATTTTAGAGTCCGCATGTCATTGAAAGGCACAGTAAGGCAAAAAGAAAGCTAACCTTACCTGCAGCAGGACTAATCCACTGCAGAGGTCCCTGTAAAGATTGTTTACGTACGGGTTGACGCCAATACTGTTCATCCAGTTACGGAAGGCTGTGGGAAAAAAAACTGGTAAATACTTGGTTGAGCAATCTTTTCAGAACCAATCTGAGAAAGTCATCACAGAGGATAAAGATTCAATTTTCTTTTTCAAATGGCAACAGTACAGCATCATTGTATTCACATACTTTTCTCTTCTCTCGTCTCCTCTCGTGGCTCTTCCAGTTCTTCAGTTTCTTCAGCATCCATTGGAGGCAAGGCTGGGTAACGATTGAACAAGTTTGCCACAAAGGCCATGTTCAATTTTGAGTTACCAGCTACAACATCCTGGAAGAGTGAAAACCATTCAAAATTATACCATTCTCTGATTTATAATTTTAACAGATGGAATTGACTCTCCATGTACCTAGCATTCTGAAGAATGCTTGTAGTAAATAATATTTACCTTAAAAACTGGGTCTACAGCTGTATAAGAATATTTTTACAGGTACAGGGAAACTAATTGAAGTCTTTTAAGTAGAGGACTGGGTAAAAATTCACTCAAGTACATGTAGCTAACCAAATTGATCTACATGATTAATCCTGGAAATTGCATTTACTAGAAACAATATGATTACTAAGTTCCCAGTTAAATATGAAACAATATGAACACCGTACCTTGGCGCGCACAAACTTCCTGCAGCCAATTCTATCTGCCATTTGCAGCATTTTCTCAGCTCTTTTGTTGAGGTCTTTTTCCTACAACAAACATCACAATCAGTGAAAGAGTGTTGGCTGTGACTGGCAAGCAGTAATTCTTAAATCTTTCCACCAAAAACCATGACACATTGCCACTAGTTTATAAAGAAATGTTGTTACAAGAAATAATTATTATTGTCTACCTATATAGCTTGCTCAACTTACAGTCAAAGTTAGTACAGTCGAACCTCCCATAAGCGACTACCCAAAATGTCAAGCGTAAGTGGTCACTTATGAGAGCTTAAACCATATTGGGTCAAAATTTTGCCTCATTAGCATATGGTAACTGCAGAGACTTACCAGAATGATGTTTAACTGCTTTAATCATGTGAAAAGTCAATTTTGAGAAAAAAAGTGAGTACTTCTCATCGAGAAATTTCCATCTCAGGAATGTGATAATGTAACAACACCTTATTACCCAATTTACGCCCTATTATCAGTCAAGCGGTCACTTACGAGAGGTTAAAAACGAATTTAAAGAAAATGCCAAACTTTTTGCTCTAAAAGTGGTCGCGGTTGCTTGCAAGAGGTGGTCGCTTACAGGAGGTTACAAAAGTAGTGATTTGACTGGGAAACTCTGGGTATTTTGGAAAACTGGTCACTGAAGAGAGGTGGTCGCTTGCCAGACGATGTTCGAATCAACTGTTTTGTACTGGAAATATGACTAATTATCATACAGACACGAGCAGTGTTTACTGGAAAATACACCACTCAAAATATTAATAAGAATCCAGGACATATTTTTGATATCCTCACTAGTGACGATAATATTGATAATGTCAATTCTTGCTTTTTCACAGTTGTTTGTGCTGTCAATTTGTCTGTATAGATATATGAATATATATATATAAATTTTATTTTCTTGTGTTAAAAACAATATTTTATCACTTAAAAATAAAATTTGTATCTTTGCATCACCATGTGATATCCTCTATCTACAGACAATTTATTCCTGTGGTAATTACGCCCCCGTCTTACTCACTTGCATTGGCCTGTTGTCCACAAACACTTCAGGAGGAGAAATTTGACGGAGTAGAACTGAGTAACATTCAGAATCCTGCCAAAAATGAAATTTTTACAGAGTCAAAAGAAGTGTTGATTGAGTGGCAAGGTTAAGACTGTATAGGAGCCAACTAACCCATCAGGCTGGCACTTCTCTCAAGTTTCAGTAGGATGAAGTGACTAGGAGTAATTGCTCTCCCCCCCTCCTGGATGGGGTGCTGGTCTATTGTAAGGTTACACCCCTTCAGCACTAAATTTGCCAATACCCATTTATACACCCGGGTGGAGTTAGGCACTGTGAGAATTACGTGCTTTGCCCAAGAACACAACACAATGTCCCTGGCCAGGGCTCAAATGCTGACCCCTCAACCCAGAGGCGAGTGCACTAACCACGAGGCCACCAGAGAGTTGCACATGTATAAAAATATGGTAACTCACGTGTATGTCATCACTGAAGTTTTTCACTCGTCGGTGGTGGCCTGCTTGCGCTAAATGGTAGTTGAACCATCTCAACAAAATTTCCTCAGGTGAAAGTGCCATCAGGTCACTAAGTGTCTCTCCCTCCATCAAGAGACGGGCCAAGCCTGGCACACTCGTCAATGTGATATTGGCAAACAAGCCAATCTAATTCAAGGGGAAAAAATACATTAGGAAGTTTAAGAAAACTACAATGGCGGCAACAGCAATGTCGCTAAACTGAAGGTTTAATGAGCAAAACAATGGCAGTGCATGTGAATTATGATTCTTGGTACATTTCTTTGCTGTCCTCTGAAAAACAACAATGTGAAATGACCAAATTCTACATTGGCCAGAGGACATGAACCACGACAGATAATCTTTAAACTTTACATTTCAAACTTTATGCTGTGTTCCATACTCATTGACAGAGAAACATTGAAACTAAATACCTTTGAGTATCGCAAGATTGGTGGATAGAATAGTTATTTTTAGTTGGCGTTACCCTTGGCATCCCTGTCGTAGTTACTTAAACTATCAATCATATTTAAACCTGATTATTGAGGTTGAAGTTAAGACTGACTACACTAATTGCCATTCAAGTTAGGGTTTCAAAAGCTTGTAATGGACAAGAAAAAGCAATGCAAAACTGAAAACAAGTTTACTTAGAACTGCAAGAAAATTCTACAAAGCACTCAGAATTAAACTTACCCTGATGATCTGCCACAGGACACCCAGTACAAGGTGAGGCTTTCCCTGTTCAAGGTCCTCGGCTCCAATGTTGACAATGTTGCAGCCAATAGCTTGAGCTGAGTTTAGAGCCAGAGTCATGTTCTCATGAATTTTATAGATGCTCAATGATTTTCCTGATTTTGGTTTGTTGATAGCACGTTCGTCAACAGTGTCAGGCACAGACAAATTTATCATTTTACTAATTAAAAGGGAAAAAAGGAAAGAATGCATTTGATTTCCTCCAGCATTGTTCCAAAATGTAATCACATGGGAAGCTTTACAATCAATATTAAGGCAACATGACTACACTGTACTGTACACTGCATGGAGTTACTTTTTACTTCATGTTCAATTTCACCTTCAGAAATATACCAAAATTAATATGTAACAATGAAAGAGAAGTGAAGAGGGATGGCTTAGAATTAAGATGATTCCAAACAAATTACATACTACCTTTCTAACATACACCATCTGTTACTGTACTGATATTAGGTCTTAGAAAAGGAGAGCCCCAGGCCTCCAACACTAATTTAAAACACTTGTGGCCCTGCACATGTATAACCAGCCCTTTTACATGTAAGAGAAGAGGCATGTTGACTGAAAGCTCATTTTGACTATCTGCCATATCGATTCTTTTGGTTGGTTGATTTGCACATAATTTTCATTTTTTCACTGTTTCATCTGACATTCTTGCTTAGAAATTGATGTACTGCAGGCTGTTAACTCAGATGTCACACTATTCTTGATTTAAGAAATATAAAATATGTACTTTGTTTTTATCGAGTTATAGAAACACGAGTGACAGTTTGGGAGAAGGAGAAATGCTGGGGAAACACGTGCTGTTGGGCAAGTGCTTCCACAGCTTTTTCGAGTTCTCCCAAACAATTAGATTAAGAGCTTGAGATTTCTATAGTGCGACAGTTGACGAGGGCGCAGCACGAGTTTCCTATCACGCATAGAAATTGAGAGCTAATAGTCTAATTGTTCTAGAATAAATCTACTAGTCATTCAAAACTCTATCTAAATCCTCTTCACAGACACTTCGAAAACACCAAGAAGTGGCCATCATTTTGTTAACACTGTTATGCTACTCACTATCTATCACAGAATAGATAGTGAGTAGCATAGCCAATCAGAGAACACCTTAGGTGTTAGAAAGCTGGTAGATTAACTCTAAAACTTGATAGAAACACAAAGAACATGTTTTCTATTTCTTCTAAAAAATACCACGACCCCCAATAAAATAACTTGTTTACTTTGATCGTCAAAATGTAAATTCTCTTTGATCGTGCTCATCATTACGTCAACAGCTCATGCTTGTTCTGTGTTTCTATTGAGTTATAGGAACACAATTTTGAACCAATCAGCATGCATATTTTCTTTGGGCTATTTTCTAACATGTCATATTGCAAGTAAATGTGATTAACTGAATCATCATTTTTGATCATTTTAGATTACTATAAACTCACCACAATATGATCCCATCCTGTATCTTTGTGAATATATCCTGGGTTGCAGGATCAATTGGTAAGTACGCCTTAGCTTCTTTGTCATCTTGTAGTGCAGTGTTCATCCAGTCGGCAAAAGCGACCCTCTCTGCATCCGAGTATGAATGCTTTGTGCCTTCTGCCGAACTTTCCGATGTTCCACCTGAAGTTGCAATTTGCTCTTTCTTCTTTAATAATTTCTTGAATTCTGAACCAGCTGAAAACTTTTTGCTGTTTTTCTTATAAATCTAAAAAGACAGCAAGTTGTATAATTTCTTTTAGATCAAGCTCTCAAGATGCTGATGTGATGTTAACCACTTTCTTCCATTTAATTTCTGTGGTGTGGAGATTGAGTTACACACATTTTGGCAAAACTTGTTTCACTGTCAAAGTACTTCAAAATTTTCCAATCTCTTTTTAAATGTAAAGCTAATAAACAAGAACTATTAACAGTCCAAAAAATGTATGGTTTGAAGGGGTTTTAGGTTAAAACACAAGTGCCACCAGTGATTTGTATGTGGTTGGCTTTGAACCATGGCAGATACCTTAAACTGTGATACTGATAGACTTTGCAGTATTTCTTGAAAACTATTTTCTGAATTCTTGTGGTTGTTAGGGTTAGGGAGAAAGTGGATTTTGAACAAGGCTTTATCTGTACTTTGTAGAGCACATTAAGTAAATCACCAGTGTCCTGATGACTGGTGAAAAGTGAAACAATAACTGCGGACACGTCTAAAGTATATTGTTTCGAGACCTCATTAGCCCTGAAGATTTAAAATAACTCGTTGGCTATTCATGCATAATTGACATGGTTAGATAGTCATCAACTACTCATTAAAAGAAACCCAAACATCTGATCTGGACTAAAAGGCACTATAATTTTCTGCCAACTAATTGGCATACTTAGGAATACAATTTGCCAAACTATAATCTTGTATAAATGAACCTAATTGCCAGTTAAACCCCAGACTGGAAATGGAAATGTGATAGAATGCTAATTACTTTAAACACATCACTCGCGAGAAGACCTCAATGTCTTCATCAACACTTTAACACAGCAGCTGTTATTTTGTCATAATTTGATGCAGACACACATTTCCGCTTCCGATTCCAGAAAAATAAGCTTACTGAATGAAAAATCGCGACTCACCTCCAAAAATTCATTGAACTCCACCTTTCCATTTCGATCGGCATCCACCTCCTTTACAATGTCACGTAATTTATAGCCAGGTATATCTTCTCCAAGAGCTTTCATGACGTTTCCAATTTCGCTAGCCGTTATATGACCATTCTTATCCAAATCAAACTTTGATTTAGGAAGACAAAAGTAAAACAAGGTTGAGCTTTCTTGCAGCTCACAACTGGACATGTACACAAGTGAACGATATCGAAACAGAATAAATAAGCGACAAGAAAAGCCTAGATATAGCAAATAAGCTCTGAAGTACGGCACGAACATAAAACAGTAAACGGTAAAACTGACATGAGGTGTCGACTGTTTTTCAGGAAAGTTGTCTCAAAATATTGTAACTAATTTCACAAAGTGAACATCACAAAAGCAATTCGATTTCAATCAAACACAGAAGCAAATTTACCTGTTCGAAAGACTCCCGAATATCAGCCAGTTCGTCCTCCGAAAGATGAAAGTCAGCCATTTTGACGAGTAGTCCAGGAATGTGTTCCTCGCAAATAAAGAACAAGGAACAAGACAAACTAGTGACAATGTATGGTCAATATGTCTGCTTCAGTGGGCCGTGCCAAGGTTTAAAACGCACACACTTCCCTTTTCCATCAGCAACGACCTCCTATTGGTCAACAACCACTATCTGTGACCAAATTTGGTCATTGAAATTACTCCCCAGAGGTTTTTATTTCGATTGCTTTTCGATTTCGTGTTCCGCCAAAATATCGCGCTTTGACGAGGGGGAGGTCATTATCGACTAACAGATATTAACGGCTACAAATGTGCCTAAATTTGGACATTAGCAACATCGATCGTCAATTTTACTCTTCCTGTATTCAGATATGCTATTTTCGAGCGAAGTGAACGTGTGCGTGTCCCAGAGACCCGCATTCCTCTGTAACCATAATGCGGCTTTTCGTTCTTGCGAAGTTCTGGTTTTGGTGATTTTATTTTAGTTTCGATTCGTTCCACAGTTAAAATAAACTCTGAGAATCTCAAATCAAATGAGCACTTCATGTTGTCAACTCGAGTTCTGTTTCAAGAACACACAGAACTAGTGATCTTTATGAGTTACGAAAGGTCAACTGTTTTATTTATCGCTTGAGCGCTCCAGAGTATAAATTCCGAAGTCATCCACTCTTTTGGAAGAAAGGAAATTTCCATAAGTATTGTTCTTCTTTGAGTATTTTTGTGTTTGCTATTGTGCAAGCCGAAAAATTCAAGCTATTATGTGTTGTGACTGACATAAAAGCAAAAGTAAACATTGACTTTGTACATGACGTCGGCTTAAATTTGACTAATTTCTCAGAGGTCTTTTAAAATTCCTTTTTCGTCTAACGAGGTCCGCCATGATCAATATCGCTGGAACTAAAAATAGTTGGAAAAGGGTTGTCTTTGGAAGCAGGGAAATCGTTTAAAGATGAACGTCGATTCCTAAACAACACAAGGAAGACCAAGGAAAGCGAAATTGGGAAATAGAAAGGGTAAATAATCTGCAAACGAGAAAATCACTTGTATTCACGCAGTGAATTTGACTTCAGACAAGCTGATATCGATTAAAAAAACAAATAGACTATTTCGCATTATTATTTTTCTACATCGCAATCAATTAAAATCAGGACGTAAGGGAGCAAAGTTGTGTGACAATATGACGCGAGTCAGATATCACGATCAGAAGTGTCACGTTGTGTGACGACCCCATACCAAGGAGAGATCTGGCTTTTCCCGGAGATTCTACATAAATGAGTTAGCGAAGATCAATGAAAGCAATAACAGATAATTCATTTCTTTTATATTAGCGTGCGAACAGGCTCCCGGTGATCACTCCACCTGCCATAATCAAGTGGCTTATATATCTGCCACAGGAGGTATTTTTATTTCTTCTTTCTAGCGGGGAGAGGGGGGGGGGGGGAGGGGGGGGGTCCACGGGCGCCGCGCGGGAGCTTTACCCTTTCTTAGCCTTCTGACCAACCGTGCACCCCTTCTCGTCGTCTACTC
>Ga0126338_10001904_pt1 | contig 13943 bp, 10 predicted proteins | sample OrbCmetagenome_2_FD_92529 | JGI IMG/M metagenome (GOLD analysis project Ga0126338, IMG submission 92529) | Coral microbial communities from Petempiche,Puerto Morelos, Mexico - Orbicella C C metagenome | ecosystem: Host-associated > Invertebrates > Cnidaria > Coral | place: Petempiche,Puerto...
AGATGTTTTATATCTGGATAACTATACGATGCTATTTTGCTTCTTTGAGTATTGATATATTTGTGTTCTTCACTCGATATTCTTTGAGATATTTGTCTCTGAAATTGTATGTTTCATCTATCAAATTGTTATGGTACAAAGTGTATGGCATTCGCTTTCACTCGGAAATCTGTTCGTCCTACCGAATAACGGCCATCGTCCTTTGAGCGAGGCCATTTGGCTGTGAGAAACTAAATAAAAGAGATTTTAAACTCCTTAGCCGATGTTTCTTTTATCTTTGTATTTTGCGTTACTCACTAAAGTTAAAATTTGGCAGACCAGCGAGGCGTACTCTCCCCAGACCTTTTCAGTCACGGCAGCCGTAGTAGCACCAGCCGTGGTGATTTGCTTAAACTCCCTGCTATCGACTAAGGTGCTCAGGACCTCAACCACCGAAACTTTACGGACTACCGTAACTGCACAAACCTGGTATACCGATGCGACCTATAGTATCATTCTGTGGGTCCCCTACGTATCAACTGTCTAAGTAATTGACGACCATACTGCAACCCCTTATCAAGACGCAAACTACAATCTACGGAGAACTTTATTGACGCTATTAAGACAGTACGGATACCTGACGACTACAAACTTGTGTCTTTTGATGTGAAATCACTGTTCACCAGTATTCCACTTCAACTGGCATTGCAGTGTAGCGAGACCGCCATTCAACTATCTACTGTTAAACTACCGTTACCCACAGAAGACATCATGGACTTACTGAACCTTTGCCTTACATACATACATACATACATGCATACATGCATGCATGCATACATGCATACATGCATGCATACATACATAAACTTTATTTAAGCTCGCCTTACATCGACTTACTTTCAGTACAACGGTAAACACTACAAACAGTTGCATGGAACAGCAATGGGGTCGCCTGTTTCTGTTGTTGTCGTTGAAACTGTGATGCAACACGTGGAGGAACGTACCCTTGCAACTTGCCGACAAACTATACCGCTTTGGTTACGCTACGTTGACGACACCTTTACCGCCGTTCATAAAGACGAAATTGACGACTTTCACGACCACCTAAACGAACAGAACCCCGACATCCAATTTATTAAAGAGATCGAAGAAAATGGAAAACTTCCTTTTCTAGACTGTTTGGTAAGCCGCGACAACAACGAACTACGAACGACAGTGTACAGAAAACCGACGCATACTAACAGATTACTTGACGAATCATCCTACAACCCGACTTCACACAAAGCCACGACTATAAAGACTTTGACGAGACGAGCGCAACTAGTTTGCGACACACCGGACAGCTTATGTGACGAAAACAGACACCTTGAACGTGTTTTTCACAAAAAACAACTACAACGCTGACTTTATTGGACGAAACATTTACCGACCTACTGAAGCTGACCCTACGAAGAGGAACCCTACACCTGTTACTACAGTGACTATACCTTACATTAAGGGCACTTCTGAGACCATGTCACGGATCCTACAGCCCTACAACATCCGTGTAGCTCACAAAGAGAAATCGTCGTTACTAAAGCTTGCAGAATAATTAATGAAAACCGTAGAGCACGCTAATTTCATATATATGAATTTAAGCTAACGCTTAAGCATTTTCACACATCGTGATGGACGCGTCCCAAAGTCTGTCAACATTCTAGAGACATTTAATGCGTATCAGTACAGAATTTATGAGTTAGATTTCTGCTCCTACAATTTCCATATCTTTTGATTTTCACCATATGGTAAAGGGAGGTTAATGTGTATCGTTTCATGTCCAAATATACTTGCGTTCGACAAAACGCAGTTCTAATCGTGTGATGCAGAAAAATTCGAGATCTATAAATCTGGAGACACCAATTTGGGCCTCCAAAAAATTCTTCAGGGGCGAATGACGTCATGTCCATGTTTGTCCGTGTGCTTTCTTTCGAGTGTTGCGCAATATTGCGGACTTTTGAGTGTCCAGGAAGCTTATTGTGGACTGTAACAGATACTGAAGTTGTTTATTTAAAGTTCGAAGTCTGTGTTAATGGCATTTAAAAACCTTGTAGACATGTCTTCACGAAATGTGTACGACTTTTCGAGGCAGCTTATTGAAGACTGTAGCGGATAAGTTGTTTGTTTAAAGTTCAACGTCAGTGTTAATGGCATTTAAAAACCTTGCATACGTGTCGTCTCGAAATGTGTGCAACTTTTCATGCGAACAGAAAGCTGTAGTTTGGCTGAAGCGGACTAAGCATTACGGACTTACATTACGGCATAAAACCTGCGCAGACTCGTATAAAATTCAGACTGCGGACTAAATGCGGCCTCCCGATTGCAGTCCATGTTTTTTACTGACCAGTCGTAACTAATATTACACAATACATGCATAAACGAGAACAAAACCTCTCTTATGCACGTGCTTTGCGATCAATTCATTTGTTTTTGCCCCTGCTGAGGGGAGACCAATTTCACGCCTACCTAACAGCTCAGGCACAAAATGCTTTCTCTAGAATTTTTTTTTTTTAACATACCAAGACTGCTTTGCGATCAATTCATTTGTTTTCGCCCCAACAGCACAGGCACGAAATGCTGTCCCTAGAATTTTTTTTTTTTTTTTAACATACCAAGCCTACCAAAACTGGAACACACTCTTTTATCTACGATCACTACTAGTTTAGATCACTATGTGCTTTTTTGCCACAATCTGTTGTCGCACCTCGCTATCGATGCGTCGTCATGCATGAAGTTGTAGATGAATCACCGCGTAAAAAGTGTTCCTATCGACAGAGTGTGCCGCAGCATTACTATTTTTTAGATACCCTAGTTCAATTTTTCTTCAATAAGTTTTTGTTTGTTAAAGCACAGCTTGACGGTGTCTTGTTGTTATTCTTCATCATCGGTTTGCGAGCTTCGTTCTTCGTTCCTGTGAGCTTCATTTTAGTCTAATCCTCTTTAGATTATCTCTCTTGGTAGAAGTGTTTGTGTCCTCTACGGTCACCTCACTGTTCGTGGTTCAAGGTTATTTGCCATCGCCAAGCATGTTTTTAAGCAGGAATAGCCCCCAGAGCAGAGAAACTGCCATCTTCACTTCGTCCCAGGCTCCATCCCAGGCTCCCAGGTCTCTATATTGACCAACTACTGCCCGGTTGTCGACCGACTATCGACCGACTGTTGACCGATAGATCGACCGACATATTGGTCGAGACTACCTACAGTAAACACGATCCGAGTTATATACATAAAGCTTTTTTTATGTTGCACTTTAAGGCCATGCTTCAAGACACTGTGCATTGCTTGATACATCCTTGTCCAATACTGTCGCACAGATACAACCCGTCAATGGCTTGACAGGACTCGGACGACTCATACGACTCGTTCTACTCGTACAGGTCGTGAAACCATGGTTCATGAGTCGCACAGTTCGTGGAAAAATGGTGACCTGCATATCATTAGTAAGACAGCTCTTCTACCTCGACAGTACAAGGTCGTATGGATTGATAAACAATGGTTTACGAGTCGTACAGGTCGTGGAACAATGGTAACCTGCATATCATTGGTACGACAGCTCTTCTACCTCGACAGTAGGAGGTCGTCCGGGTTGAGAAACAATGGTTTACGAGTCGTACAGTTGGTGAACTGCATACATAATGACAAACTAAGGACAATTTATGTTCCTCGTTCCAAAAACGTGAATACCCCCAAAGCGCAAAAATAACATTTTTCGTTCTCAAAGCGTGAGAGCCTAACAGCACTAAATACAATGTATGCTCATCTAAGTCCTAAAGCGGGAGAGTCCAAAAGCGCTAATTAGAATATATATTCTTTGTTCTAAACGTGAATGCCCAAAAGCGCAAAACACGATGAATATTCTTCGTTCTCAAAGCGTAAGAGCCCAATAGCGCTATCTACAGTGTAAGCGCTATTTAGAATGTATATTCCTCATTCTATTTCTGTTTTGCTGTTCTCGTTTTTAAGTGCATGTCGGGATGTGCTCCAGAGTATTTGACATCTAAGCTCGTCAGAAGATCTGCCGTTTCGACAAGGTTAACCAGGAACTCTGTGAGTGACCTCTCTGTGGAATGAGTTGCAGCCTGCACTCAAACTTAGCGCATCCGTGACGGATTTCAAGTACCTACTCAGGCAAAAGTTGTTTTATTTAATTTTATTCAACCTTTGTATTCTGGGAGTTTACCACTGTAGTTGAACAAGAGAATATGATCTGCGAGAACACATCCCCTATACTATGTACTTACTGACTGCGTGGGAGGGCCGGACGGGAAAACATTTGGCTGGTTTTTAAGTGCATGTCGGGATGTGCTCCAGAGTATTTGACATCTAAACTTTTAAGAAGATCCGCCGTCTCGACAAGGTTAACCAGGAACTCTCTGTGAGCGATCTCCCTGTGGAATGAGTTGCAGCCTGCGCTCAAACTTAGCCCATCCGTGACGGATTTCAAGTACCTACCCGGGCGAAAATTGTTTCATTTAATTTTATTCAACCTTGTATTCTGGGAGTTTACCACTGTAGTTGAACAAGAGAATATGATCTGTGAGAACACATCCCCTATACTATGTACTTATTGACTGCATAGGAGGGCCGGACAGGAAAATATTTGGCTCGAGGTCAGGACATAAAGACCGAGCACAGTCAATAAGCATTTTATAATATGACCTAAAAATTTTGAAAATTCTGTTTGAACCTAGGAAGAACGCAATTACATAACATCAGACGGCTGCGCGTGGAACAACCACAATTAACCCATTGACTCCTGTGCCGGCTGTAACCGGCCGTGACAAGCCTTAGCCTTTCTTCCACTTCTGACGTCATCACCTTTGACCAAAATTGGCATCATCTATGCTAAACTTCAGTAGGAGGAAAAGATCTTTCCAATGATACACAGATCAGAGTGATCGGCCCAGTGGAGCCCGAGATATGCACAAAAATGCTGAAAAAGTTGAGTGAAAAACTCAGAGCAAAATTTCCTGCCAGTACACGTGGCTACTCCATGGTAAAAATTGCCCGTCACGATGACGCTTTCTCAGAAGTTTTTGAACTGGAAGCAAGCCCAGTAGAAGGTCAATCACTACAGCAAAAAGAAAAGAACAGAAGATAAAGGAAAGGCGAAAAAAAAAATTAAAAAATCGAAAAGCCTAAAGACGTAGGTCACTTTCTCGTCCAAAAACCCAAAATCTTGATTTCTGCGCATGCCCGAGCCAAAATGTCGTAAAACGCGATGCTAATGGAAAGAAAGGCAAGCTTTCATGTTGCAAATGCCTTTTGAGTAGATGAGAACTAATTTGGCCTATATCCAGCCTGAAAATCTCCAAAATGTCCAAAAAATGCGTGTTTTTTTTTTTTTTCAAAAAGCTCCAGGAGTCAATGGGTTAAGATTTTACAATAAAAACTTGTCATTTATTTCTTCGTGTCGAACAAGAAACTCATAATTCATCGAAAAACACGACTATTTTTCTCATTTTTGTTTTTCAATGTAAGTCCTCAATTATCTTTCATGCTAACGGGATTGGCCAGCCTGTTTAAAAAACCAACAGAAAGTTGACATAAAGCTGTCAAAAATATGTCAAAACCATCAAACACTTGGCGAGTGGCAAAAGTTCGCTTCACGCTTCACTGAAATTGTTCACAAATCGTCTTCGTCTGAAGACTCAAGAAAATGTCAGCGTCGTTTCAAGCGTTTTGTCGACCTCTTGGATTCTCTTGAACAAGGGAGAACCAGCAACTTAATATTAATGACACCGATGTTGGCTCAAGCAAACAGTGTCTGGGTTTGCTGACTTTGCTGGCTTTGCTGTGTAGTGGAAATTACACCATTATACACAAGCGAGTTTTATTATCTGGATGAACTGTACGGTAATGAACTTGTGTTCATACTCAGTTTTGTCTCTTCAAACAACACTGATGTACAAACTCAAGAGCAATTTACACTACTGTACACAAGGTAAGTTTGTGATTTCTCTGGTTTAACCAACTCCCAGAAACTCTGGAAACTCGAAGAAAACATTCATGTCGTACTTTGTTTTTTTCATGTTTTTTTCTTGCTTTTGACCTACGAACAATTCTTTGATGCTTTCCACTGAAAGAAGTTTCGCCTCCATACTGTTTGCTTATTCCAAAGGTTAATTATCGGACAGTTCATCCGGAAAGGTTGCATTCTTGATTGCCTGTTTGCTTGTTGTTGGCTTCTGAGAAAGTTGTGAACTTCATTTGCAAAGAGTGTTGACTTTCTTTCTGTGCTTTCGGACTGAATTGACGACTGAAGTAGTTCTGCATCGGACAGTTCGCCTGGATAGTAAAATTCGCTCTCAGAATGTTCATTTTTATCACTCATTTTGAAGAGAACAAAATTTTGCAGCGACAAAATTGTTTTTGTCATTGACTCACATCGATTTTGCCGTACGCCTTTCTAATAGGGCCGTACGCCTTTCTAGTAGGGTCGTACGCGTTTTTCCAACCCTATCACTTCGACGCGTACGGCCCTCATACGGGACCTTTTCTCTTATGGTTTTCCAAGGAGATTGCACGCGGGGCCGTACGGGTCATATGATAAATGGGCTTATTCCGATGATAATCATTTCAATCTAATTTTAGCGCGTGGTCAAGCTGCGAGGCTATTTTAGGAAAATCACAATACCTTCGCGGGTGCCCTTCAGAAAAAAATTCGTACCAGTGTTGTTTTAAAGGAAACTACCACATACTATTAAACAATTAGATTATGAGCTAAAGATTTCTATCGCGTGACAGTTGACGAGGGCGGAGCCCGAGTCAACTATCACGCATAGAAATCGTGAGCGAATAACCCAATTGTTTTAGTATAAATCTACCAGTCGTTCGAAACTTTATCCTCTTCACAGACACTTCGAAAACGCCAAGAAGGGCCGTCATTTTGTTTACAAGGGCACGCTGCTACGCTACTCACTATCTATCACAGAATAACAGTGTTTGAGCCAGAAAATTTTACTTGAGGGCCAAAGTGGCCCCTGAAGATCTTTTTTAGGGGCCAATTTTTTAGGAAAGGGGCCAATAAACTGAAAGCTACAGAAGGAAGACATGCATCAGGGTACCAAGGAAAATAAAGCAGTTTATTAGGATCTATGATAAAATTTAATAGTACGTGCTTTTTGAAGGGTTTCTACTCAATAAAGTTTCTTTTGAATCAGATACTAGTATGGAGGATCCGTGCATTACAAGAGAACAATCCGTAGGCCTACATGACGTAGTCAATGATCAAGGGTTTGCAATGCATTATAGGGCGATTTCAAACTCGGTCAGCCATTTGGAAGTTTTCCGATATGAGAGAATCAATACAGCAAAGCAAAAGTACAGATTGACTTCGTTTCTTATGTTGAATGTTTTAGAAACAAAGATCTTTCAATATGATTTTAAAGGAGGACATAAAGTGTGTCAAAATAACCGTTGTTGATCATCAACACAGAGAAATGTGGTCGCCATTATGCCGTACTATGACGACTAAACCAGAATGTTTGGTCGCCAAGGATGAAATGCTTGTTGCATTGGCGACCGTATCGATCACAATTTCCAGCACTGGGATGGCTTTTAAATTATTATGCCTGTGTTAAGCCTGCAGTCTTGTAAAAGGAAAGGACCAAATTGGCCCTTTTTTCGTTTTTCTGGGGGCCATCTCTAATTGTAACGCGGGATTCCCGCAATGGCGCGCTCTGGCGGAAACACTGCAGAATAGATAGTGAGTAGCGTAGCCAATCAGAGAACGGCAAACTGTAGAAATCGGAAAAAAATATCTATTGTTGTTTTGGCCATGCCTTTGTTGAGAAGAAAGAAGCTGGAAAACGTAAAACGACCGACTGTCATTCGGCCGAATTAATCGGGTATCAAACGCAAGCAGTAATGTTTAAGAACTGCAAAGTGTTAATCAGCTAACATCAATCCCTCAAAGAGTGTCGGGGTGTTCTTGTATTCTTATATGTTATCTTTTTATAGACCGGTAAAGTTATAGCATCAAATAATTTGCCGACCCTGCTGCGTTCGCGCCTGTCACAAGAGAAATATCTATGACAAAAATTCCCGACATGCTTTTGTTCCTCGATGCTTAAGGAATGTTCTGGCCCAGTTTCATGATAATCTACCAACCTTACATACCCTATTAAATCGTTTAAAAGAGATGGTATTCTCGCGAAAAAAATATTGCGAGTTATAACTGTTTGAAGTTCCGTTCCCAATATTGTACCTACTTTGCACTAAAAATATGGTTTTTGACATTTCTTTGGCAAAGTTTTGTTTCACTTGGTGCAGTTGCCCAGCAGCTAACATGCAAACAGGTTTCATTGTTATGGTGTTCCCACAACAATGAAAGTTCTCTCATGCAGGTAACGTTTTCTTTCTGTAAGTAATTGGAAACCCCAATAGACCATGTTCATATTCTCGGCCTTGGACTGGAACTAGCTTGCAACCGAGGCCAATGTAGGGAATCTTTTCATATGTAAATTACATTTTTCTCATTGTAATGATATTCCCCCGCATGAGCCTCCATTGCAAGCTAGTTCCAGTCCAATACCGAGAATATGAATATGGGCTATTCTCTATTTTCCAGTTCCCCATAATTCACTCTGTTTGTCCCCCTAATTTTTCGATAACTATTATTGTGAAATGCTCTTGGGAAGTCTGCATATTCCCAAGAGCTGTTCACGAAAATAGTTTATGCAAAATTAGGGGTTAAAACAGGGTGAATTATGGGGAATTAAAAAATATTGAATATGACTGCCATGCAAATGGTCTATTAAATGAGACGTTCTTGAAATATTGACCTGCTTTTCTTCCTTTTTAGATGCTGCTTACCCAGCTTATCTAATTGGTACTATCCGCAAACTCTACAAAGCCCACAGGGGATGGCTTTCACCCTTTCCCTGGCGTGAAGAGTTTCATGTTCTCCTTGATGATATTACTACTAGACTGAGAATATCCTGCTTGAAAACAGAGAGACGAATGGGGAGGAAGGAAATCGAAATGTCTTCTATCTTTAAAGTACACGAAGGTTGTACTCAGCGGCCAAGAAGAGTGCTTGTTCAAGGAAGGCCTGGATTTGGAAAGACAACCTTCTGCCGAAAGTTGTGCTATGATTGGGCTAAGGTGCAACAAGCAGATGTTGGTTTGCCAAAATGTGAATTGGTGTTGTTACTCAAGTGCCATGACATCAACTGTGATCTTTGGGAAGCCATTGATGATCAACTTCTACCTCGTAATATTGGTACAGAAGAGCGGGAGCAGTTCTTTCAGTATATCCGCAACAATCAATCGAAAGTTTTGTTGGTACTTGATGGACTAGATGAGGTACCTTCCGACAACACGCCTGTGTTTTCTGAGATCATTCAAGGCAGAGAGCTTCCAAACTGTAATATTCTTGCTACATCACGAGAGATGGATGGAAAAAAGGTGAAGAATTCCTTTGGTACTTTGCTGGAGATCCAAGGGTTCGCTGAAGAAGATGTCAGGATCTTTATTTCAAGTCACTTTAAACGCATAAGACCGTGTCTGGTTCAACAGCTTCTCCACAAGGCAAAGCGTAATCACAAATTGAAAGACATGATGGTAAATCCCCTCACAACTTCACTTCTTTGCCTTCTTTGTGAAGACTTAAAGGATCATTTACCAGAAAGTAATACACAGCTGTACCGGGAAGCAATAAGTTCGGTCTTGAGAGGATATCCTAAGAAGGAAGGAGTAGTCACCACCAACGAGCATTTTACTGAGATTGACAACTCAGAGTTGTTGCAGCTTGGGTCATTAGCTTTTTGTTCATTGGTTGAGAAGAAGATTTACCTTGAAGAAAATGAGCTTACAATTAACTTGTCTAAATTAAGATTTCTGTCCACAGAGAGCACTAGCCACGCCAAGAATTCTAGGTATTTCTTTGCCCACAAGAGTTTTCAAGAATTTCTTGCAGCCGTTTATCTGAGTCATCAATTGATGTGCGGAAAAATGGATCCGGAAGTTGTGGTGATGCAACATTGTCAGGAGCTAAAGGGGGTTCTTCCCTTCACGACTGGCCTGATATGGAAAGAAGACACAGCCTTATGCCTCATAAAGAGTTTAACCTCCCAAATCAATCGTGTGAATATTGATAAAGGCAAGGAGCTATTCCATTGTGAAGATTATTTCCGTGTTGCCTTGGATTGCATTGGAGAATGTGGGCAAGAAAATCTTCGCAGAAAATCAGCCCGTTTCCTTGGATCTCGTCTTACAATTGAAGAAGTGGCTTTTCGTGATGGTACTTCGGGTGACACACTTGTAGAGTTACTGAAAGCTAATGAATCTCTGAAGAAGCTCAAACTTTGTAAGAGTAGGATTCGTGGTGATTGGAACAACATCTCCTTGTTCCTGGCAGAATTTCTTCAAGTTAGTAGAACTCTGACAGAGTTGGAATTGTCTGGTTTTGGAGGAGGAGATGCATGGAAACTTCTTTTTGAGGCCCTCAAAACAAATACCACTTTACACAGATTGCAATTGTGTGGGAGTGTTATTGACACTGCTGATGCATGTTCGCTTGCCGTGTCTCTAAATGTCAACAGTTCTCTGACAACACTAGACTTGTCTGACAATGAAATCGGATTTTCTGGTGTTGGTGTTCTTGCAGAAGCCCTTAAAGTTAACATTTCCCTCGCAAAGTTGAATTTGTCTGGCAATAACATTGGTGATCTTGCTGCTGTGGCCCTTTCCGAGTCGTTGAAGTCAAATACCACTTTAACGAGTTTATACCTAAGCAGAAATGGCATTGGTGAGTACGGTGTCCGTTCACTTGTAGAGGTGCTGACAGTTAATGCTTCTCTGATGATACTGGACTTGTCTGAGAATGAAATTGGTGATGCTGGTGCAGTGGCACTTGCACAAGCTCTGAAAATTAACACTGCCCTTGCAGTTTTGATCTTGTCTAAAAATGGCCTTGGAGATGTAGCTGCCCTTGCTCTTGCTGAGGCACTGAAAACCAATGCTTCTCTGACCACACTGGGATTGTTGGAGAACAAAATAAGTGGTTTTGGTGCAAAGTTCCTTGGAGAAGCTCTCGTAGTAAACTCTAAGCTTTCAACTTTGGACTTGTCTTCAAACTGTATTGACGATACAGGTGCCAGTTTTCTTGCTGAGGCACTGAAACATAGAGAATAAAAGTGAGATTAAATGAGACTGACAGGTAAGTTCATAAGAGAGAGTTTTTGCTTAGCAATTATCAAGCCTGACTGTTTGGTGAATACTGTAAATAGTGTAAATTGATTCTGCCCCATGAAAACTGTATACTTACTGTGCGACTACTGTAACCAAGGCCGCCTGATAAAATTTTCTACAAATTTAACGTATAAAGATCGTGGAGGTTAACAATAGTTTTCGAACAAATTATTGACGTAATCAAGCTGTATATTACGAAGGCAACAGATTTTGGTCATTTTGATTAGTAACTATTTTAAAACTTTTAAAATGCTAGCGGTCAATTTGCAAAGAATTTGCTTAAGTGTCACACTGTAAGGCTTTTTGACAGAAAATAGTTTATAGCATTAAGAAAACTGCTCTGAAACCTTGTTTACCGTGTTAAAGCAATACAGTAAAAACTCACGTATAAGAACCTAGATTTTTTCCAAGTTAGCTTAAATAGGTTCATATCTAAATGGTATGACAGGTTCTTATGTAGAGGGGGTCTAATGAGAATCTCAACCCTGCAGGGTCTTAAATCCGGGTTTTTATACGCGAGTTTTTACTGTAGTTTAAATAATCTTGGCCCTCATTCAATGATGAAGCAGTATAGAACACCTAACTAATGTGGGCGGATTTCTGTTTCACTTTCAAACGTTGATACCTTGGATAGTATTCAAGAATTGTTTAACAAATTTCTGGCGGACGTTTCTCGTGGAGCTTGTAGGCAGTTATGTCTTAGGAGGGATGTTTACCTAAATTTTGAATTCCCCTGTCAGATTTATCGTTTTGAGTAATCTTTAAAGGTTGTTGTAGTGGATTTGCTATTTCACTTCATATTTACATTCTTTCGTTGGTTTTTTAAATTTGGAGTCAATTACAAAAAAAGTGACGTCCTCTTTGATAAGTTGCTTCTGGAATTCTCGTCTTGTTACATGCCCTGGACCGCCGACAGAAGGGTTTTACACTGGTCGCAGGATTAAAATCATCTTTAATAGTAGTAGTAGTGTGTTTTTGCATAGTACAATATGATCACGTTTTTCAGAGATTTCCCGCACTACAGCATTACTACTGGAGAGTGGCCTTTAAAAAGTGAAGTGAAAAAATCGGAAAACCAGAAAAACGGTTAATGATAATGAAACAAAGTAAAAAAATAAACCGATTGTTGCAATAATTAGCTTCAATTAAAGTTAAAGGAAAAGTGAGCCTTAATGTAGGAGAAACTTGTAAATGTGGACTTGATTGAATAATAAATTGTTGCTCTCAATCCGTTTATTTTCAAGTGATAAGTGAGGCAGGAAGAGAGTGAGCTCTTTCTTACTGATAAGGGATTGGCACAATATGCTCCTAAAATCGCGCATTTTGCTTTTTGACCTCGCGTCCCAAAATGAGTTATTATGCTCCTAATAGGCCACGTTCGATATATCAATATTTTAACTTGGCACCGAGGCTTTCGAGTAAAAATTGTAAATTTTTTGAGTTTCTTTTGTCCCTCCATTCCCAAAAGAGACTTGGATACAAAGAAAACAACATCAAATATAGAAGTTTGTCCTGAAAGCCTCGGAGCCATGTTAGAATATTCATATATCGAACGTGACCTGTTATGCCCGACTGCTGCTGGATCAATACTACCACAGTTTATCAAGTGGTGCTGCAATATAGGTATCACATACATGCCCACCAACATGGCGGCCGTAAAATGGCAGAAACGTTTGTCATTGTAGGGCTGAACCCAGGCCCGCGGGAAAAGTCCAGGATAACTTGAATGTGCATGCTTGAAACGCCACCCTTTTCCCCTAAATCGGGGGGAAGGCCATATATGGCAGAACTGTTAAAAGCGCGTGCGCCTAGTGGCCATCTAATAATCAGAAGTAGGAACACCAGAACAACGTCCAAAAAAGTTTGAGCTAGCCTTTGGCTGCTTAAAACGAACCACCAAAAATTAACCGTTAGCCGCTATCCGCAGAGCGCGTAATTCACGATTAACAACTAGTTAATTTGTATTTTCTTGCCGAGATAAAATCACGGGCAAATCACGCAATCCGCTATGGTAAGCAGTTGACAGTACATTTATTTGTCGTCGGGTAGTCGTGTGTGGTTAGTGTCTCGGACCATTCTGGCGCTCCTGGTCTTAGTACAGATTCATGAAAAATACACTTGGACGCAATTTGTGACAAAAGCTCTGACATTTAACTCGATCGCGTAGTTGAACATGTTGAATTCGTCGTTTGAAAGGCGCGCGCGTCAACAACACACTGATTGGTTCGTTCTCAGCATGCGCATGCAAGTTATCCTGGACTTTTTCCCACGCGCCTGAGTTCAGCCCCTATATTTTGCCAGGGAGGGAGAGTTCAGGGACCGGACTAGTCCACATCCCTGCCCACTCCCGGTTTGTATTTACTTTGGTAGTCAGCTTGGACTTGTCCCCTTGCAGAATGTGAATGAGGGAAAACTTGATTTACATAATCTTAGCAGTGTGGCCAAAATCGCATATGCTGCCAAAATTTTCTTTGATATATTTTTTAAAAAAACTTAGTTGTAATTATTTGACAGCTTTTGGGAAGAACAGAAGTGCAACGTTGTGCAATTTTTTGATCAAAGTCACCGTGGGTAAATAAATTTTCTATCTATCTATCTATCTATCTACTCACCATCACTATCCATCATTCACCATCACTACCCATCATCATTTACCATCACTAGACATCATTCACTATCGCAACACCCCCCCCCCCCAAAAAAAAAAAAAAAAAAAAAAAAAAAAAAAACAC
>Ga0126338_10001905_pt1 | contig 13941 bp, 8 predicted proteins | sample OrbCmetagenome_2_FD_92529 | JGI IMG/M metagenome (GOLD analysis project Ga0126338, IMG submission 92529) | Coral microbial communities from Petempiche,Puerto Morelos, Mexico - Orbicella C C metagenome | ecosystem: Host-associated > Invertebrates > Cnidaria > Coral | place: Petempiche,Puerto...
CCCCCCCCCCCCATGCGTTTGGAATTCCAAACTGCGTTACCCCCCACCCTTCCCCCCCCCCATTCCCTTAGAATTCCAGTCCAAGAAACCCCCCTCTCCTTCGGAATTCCAAGATGCTGCCCGTGGTATGGTATAGATATTTTCTGGAATCACCCAATCTGTTCATTTTCCGATGTTTCACCACTGCCCTTCAATAACTGGAGACATTTTGCACCGATAAAGTTGAAACTTCAACAATAGGCCCTTTGCAGCTGGGGTCACGTTAATTTTTCCTGGAAAATTTTTATATTATGGGCTATAACTTGAAGAATGCCAGAAATGGAAAGAGCCCATCGAAAATATTAAAATGGCCAAGTTTGAGGCCCCTGGCATTAAAGAGTAAGTTTATACGACCGTTTGAATTTTCAGAAAATTTAGAGGATTTGTATGGAAAATGTTGCTGGAGAGCAAGGCCTTGCTCTCCAACAACTTTTTCCATACAAATCTTCTTATTCTTTTAAAAATTCAGACTGTCATAAAATCTCATTCATTAATGATTGGGGCCTCAAACTTGGCCAATTTGATATTTTCGACATGCTTTTTCCATTTCTCGCATTCGTTTAGTTATAGCTCATAATTTTATGAAAAATAGGTCACGTGATGACTTACTGCAAAGGGCCTATTGTTTAAATCGCTAAGAATAATTTAAAAATCAATAACTATAGATTACTTACTATAGATTATCGATTTTATCGATTCAACACGCCCACACTAATGACACGAGCCAGCCCAAAGAGCCTTTGATTCCTTACCTCACCCTTGTATTTTCTGTTAATAACGAAAACCTTTCCTCCATTTCGTGCGGATCTGACGATAGAGCAGCCATGGTTTGAAATCATTCAGCGGTAGATTTCATCGGGCTTCTAGTATGTGGTATAAATACTGCATCACCCGAGGCTTTGAGTTTTCAAAGGTACTGCGGAAAACAAAATGGCGGACAGTTGGGTTCGACAGTTGTTGTTAATTTGAACTCAATTTAATTATATGGTTATAGTCTAATAGAACCCGCAAATATTCAAATATCGAGTGTGAGTGTTTTCACTATTTTCAACGCAACTGTTTGAAAGCAGCCGAAAGCCTGGCAGCATAATATGTCTGTGAATTACGCAGCCGGCCTTTCTTATTACCCCCACAAAGGAAAGTGTGGATTGCCTGAGGTACAATATATTAGATCTTGCACTGAATCTACTGTTTGAACAACAATAAACAACATTTCTTTTTATTACGGATACGTTTTCCTGTTTTTATCCTGTAGGTTTTCGATTCTCCCGAGCAGTTCGACCAAAAGATGGCAGAATTCACAAGGGTTGTTCGCGAGTCCAAGTACATTGTGTTTCACACAGGAGCGGGTGTTAGTACATCAGCGGGAATCCCTGACTTTAGAGGACCAAAAGGAGTATGGACTTTGGAGGAAAAGGGAATAACTCCGCAAATGGAGACGACATTTGATGATGCCAGACCATCTCTGACTCACATGGCTTTGGTCAAACTCGTGGAAGAAAATGTCGTTCAGTACGTTGTGAGTCAAAATGTGGACGGGCTGCATGTAAAGTCGGGACTTACAAGGTATAAATATCTGTTCAGGGAGCGAGTGAAATCCTCTATGAAAAGCTCATTAAATACATTGTGATTCAAATTCATGATAAATATTACCAGGGTATGTCCAGTAATATCAAGTGAGTGGTGGAACATGAGGAAACATCATTTTGTCCAGAGACATGTGACATAAGACGGTAGTTACTAAACAAGGAATGACCTAAAATGATCTTGACTGATGTCTAAAACGACCTAAAATAATCAAAAATAACCTTGACTTATGTCTAAAATGATGTAAAATAACATTTAAACTAAACTGGAACAGTTTAAAATAGCAATTGCCAGCAATAGACAACAGAAGGTATCCGGTTGTTTTGCCAATGAGTTGTTTCGCGAACGTCTCGTTCGCCAGCGTCTTAGGTTGATTGGCCAACGTCCTAAGTCGCTTCGCCAACGTCCTGCTGGTCAATTCGCCAATGTCAGGTATCCAGCACTAACGAAAAAAAAAAAAGCTGCTTGTTGATGTTTGGAATGCAATCCTGATCTTTGGGTGATCCTTGACTGACTTTACATCAATTTGCATGTTTTTGATAGTTTCACAAGCCGGCTCATGGGCACTACATCGCGGTAATTTTCACAGTGAAAATATGACTGTTGAATACCAGAGTTCGATGGCTTCTGATGGCTTCTTAGCAGGAGGGGTAGTGTGGCAGATTCGCACTTACTATTATAACAGCTTAGGATATTCACACAATATCCAGCTTCGGTTTGTTTCGAGTTTGAAGAGACATCAAACGATTAGATGATGAAGAAAAGAGGTCAAAGACGTTGGCGAACGAGTCGTTGGCAAAACAACTTGTTGGCAAAACAACTGCAAATCAAACAGAACAACAGAAATGAATGCAAGGGCTGAGTGCTTACGTTTAAGTCTGAGACATGGAGCTCAGATGCCGTGAACATTTAAAGACTGAAGATGACTTGATTAATGCAAAAGATTTCAGAAAATTCTTGAGGAAATTCTGGATGATTACTGGCCAACTTGTGGACCACGGAATGATGACGTAAGCTTGCAAGGAGCTTGCTAAAGTATAGCACAAAAAATCGGAAAGCAGAGCGAGCCATGTCCTTTGCAAAATTTTTCTGCCCAGACATACACTCAGCTGACATAACTTGCTGATACTGGTTTTTAGCGCTAGGGAGCCTGTCCACTGGTTGACTGCAAGGATTTAGCTTATTGCCTCGAGATATGTTTCTGTACAACATTCAAAGAATAAAATATATATTTAGCCAAGCCTAAAAGTGGAGCTCCTGATTGCAATCAGTTAACCATAAAAGTAAAAAAAGATTTGTTTTTCATGGATCAGAAACTCAAAAAATGATCAACTCTTAGTCTGTACATGTAATTGAAATTATTCAGTGTGTGGTTGCACTATTTTTCTTTTCCAGTTGAAGACTTAATAGGGACTTTTCAAGAAAAGAGGGGTTAATTTGTGCCAAAACATTGCCCTTGTACATAGCGCCTCCTTCTCCCCCACAGACTAATAACCTGGCTTGAGAGGTCAACAGTGTACAATAAGAGTGACAGGCCTACACTCCCTAGCACGTGTTTTAGTCATTTTGTTCATAGTTTGGTTTTAGCAAGTATCTTAATTTTGCGCAACCGCACTCTTTTGTAAGATATGAAGGGCGGGTCTTTGTCGATTATCTTGGTTTCACTTAGTATGCCACTTAAGAACACCTTAGATCATTGTACTTCTACCAACTGCTATTTTGGATCTGAGCATCATTTTTGGTTATTTTTATTTTAGAAAAAAGTCAAGGTTATTTGCGATCATTTCAAGGTCATTTTTAGCCTCTTCCAGGCGTTCAGTTAGTTGGGGCGCAGGGCAAAAAATGGTGAGCAGCAAAATAGGGGAAAAGCGCAGCAAGAGAAAGCAAAAGAGTGCCTGTGGGCAAACTTAACAAAAGGTCGTTCCAGTATACTTGGATTTGGTATACCCTCTGATTGGCCAATTTTGACAGGTTTTGTCAATACTCATGAGTTACTGATGCAGAAGAGAAATGCAATATGGCAGTGGTCAGAGTAAAATGAGGTAGACAGGCCTACACGACTCCTACAGTTCGTGACATTTGTACATTTGCCATTCTCTTTTCAGTCTCTCAACCTTTCTTTGCTTCACACGTGTTCATTAAGCACACTTTATGTTATGTTATTAAGGCTCGGCTGTTTGCGAGTACAGTATGTTGTTTCTTATAATAGATGTAGAGATCACTTCATGGAAAATGCGAGGGTACAAATTTTATTCATGAGTTGAGTTTTCTGATACGTATCAACAAGTGAATAAAATCGTACAAAGCATTTTCCATGCTGTAATGTGTTTGTTTCATAGGTACTGAGACTTTCTCGTGTAGTATTTGGTAGACAAATTGCAGAAATGGGGCAATGAAAAGTGTAAAAAAATAGTTTTAAATGGCTCATCAACAACTAAGTTAATGAAAGCTTATAAATTTACAAAACTTACTGTGTTCAACATATATCAATACAGTCAAATGTCTAGAAGCCTGTCATTTTGAATTCCTGGCTTCTGAACCATTGTCTTCATTGAACCAGTTGAGTTTGTTAACGCCAGCAGCGCTGGACTTGAACCAGCCTTTTCTTGCGAGCGAGTCTGCCTTTAAAAGTATTGTTTATGGCCAGGTAAAAGGGAGCATCATCTTGATTCATTTCCTTAGGTCTCTTCCTGACAAAAATTTGTAAACTGCGACAGGATTTCTTTCAGTTCCGTCGGTCACAAACATTTTCGGTGGTACAGCTCTGGCATCGCTGTAGTCTGAACCAGTTCTAGTTTTTGTCTGTCTTTCATTAAACTCCAATTACTCCACTCCGCTTGCTGTTTTGTGTAGCTTAACATCTCCCCAGCACATATCATGATGTTCTTTGTACCCATGGGAGTCCAAAGTGGAGAGTGTTGTTTAGCCAGAGCATGCTTAAAAGTGTCTCAGGACCACACATACTGAGCAAACCCTTGTTGTACAATACCTTTAACTCTTCGCTTGTCAAAGCTACCGATGCGTTGGGTTTATTTCCTTTTCCTTGCTTCTTTAGCTGTTTTTGCTTGGATTGAAGAACTTTTCTGGTTTTCTTAAAGACCAAGTCATTGATTATTCTGGTAGAATTGCCCTTTTTCTTCAAGTGTTGTTCAAAACTGGCAATTAAACTTTGAAGCGAAGGTGGTTCGTACTCTGTGTCATCTTTAGTGCGGACGGAGATGATAAATTGGCCAATGTTTTCATTCAGCTCAGCGGCTGAAATATCTTCAATTTTCTTGTCTTTGTCCTTCATTTTCAAATGTCTTTCAGGCAATCTTCTCTCTCATTCACTTTTTGAGTGGTATTTTTGTTTTCTTGTCCTAAAATAAATTCTTCAACTGAGCAAACAGAAACAAACCTTCCCTCGGCCATTTTTCAAAGCATGCAGGTTTTTGCGCAACGGCTCTCGGATGACATTCTCTTCAGTACGTTCATTGATCATTAGTGAAATTTCATCGTTTGCCTTCCTGATAAGACAAACGGTATTTTTTCATGGTGAAATTTTGTCATTCGTGCTCCTCATTGGCTCCATTTAGAATCAGTACGAATTTTATTCACTATGATTTTCATGGGTAGATCTCAGTACCTATGAAATAAATGACATTTATCTTTGTCTGATTTTTCTTCAGAGACTGCCATAGCTTTAGTTCGAGGCCATTGCGTTACTTTGAGAAAGAATGCCATGATTTTCCAGTCAATTCTTGTTGATCTGTATGGCCCCACAAATGATCCCAGCTTACAAATGATCCCCGTACTGCAAATGATCCCCAAATTATACCGCAAATGATCCCAGGACCGGAAATGATACCCAGATTGTACCATAAATGATCCCGGACTGGAAATGGTCACCTCGCCATAAACTTTGGAAATGTGAGGACTCAGGAATTTAGACAGTGGATTTAAATTTATGCAGTCGCTTTTTTATGACCGTGAAACTCAGAAAACAGTGAACATTTGGATTTGTTTTCAAAAGGTTAATTTGGTACTGAACCAATCACTATAAAGTTCAAGACACGCAAGAAAACCTAAAAACCACAAGCAATAGGCCACGTTCAATATATCAATATTCTAACATCAATCTGAGGCTTTCGGATCAAAATTGCAACTTTTTTAAAGTTTCCTTTGTCTTTCAATTCCCAAAAGAGACTTGGATACAAAGAAAACACCACCAAATGTAGAAGTTTGTCCTGAAAGCCTTGGACCCATGTTAGAACATTGATATATTGAACGTAGCCTGTTACCGCTGGTGTTTTAGTTTTCTCACCCTTTATTGGCTTTTTCCTTGCCGCACAATAATAATCTGTAACTATGTCTGGTATTCACGGTTTTCTGAGTTTCACAGTAATAATACAATATTTTGATGCAACAGTTACTATATGAAACGCAAGAAAATGTGCAGTATGAACAATTTGAATGCAAATTTCACAACTTTAAAAATGATATCCAACGTTATGCAATCCTGTGTTTGAAGTTTGTACTTTAGCTGGATCCTTCCCTGAATGACTTTATTGGGTCTGGGCCTGAGATGTATGGTAACACATGCAGGATGTATGTTCACTATATCCTCAAATTTGGAGACAACTGAGAATTCCCAAGTGGATTGACTACATTTTTACTACAGTAACTGGCACGAAGGAATCTTAGAGACTTTCGTGGGAGCCCGTGGCTATCTAGGACGCAGGTGTAAGAAGTGTACAGGGAAAAGTTCTACGCGGTTAATTAGATGGCAGAGGCATCTTCAAAGATTCATGTTTCTTTTTGCAGCACGTTTCCTAAATGAAAAATTTATGCAGTCGACACATGTCAATTTAGTATTTTGCGCAGTATGAGAAACGTTTTTTATTGCTGATTTTATGCCTGAGGTGCTTGTCTTTTCTTCACCTAGGATAATTAAGAAAATATGCATCCATCCATAGACTTTTCATGGAGTCCATGCCATTCCTCACTTTTTGCGGTGGAATCAGTTCCGGTCCCAGGATCATTTGCGGTGCAATTTGGGGATCATTTGCGGTATGGGGATCATTTGTGGGCTGGGAACATTTGTGGGGCCGTACAGATCTCCTGAGTAGGTGTTAGCATGCTTCATGCAAGGAGTATATCCAGTTGGCGATCTAGCATTTATTTGTTGTTTTGGCGCTTTCAGCGATTTTCTTTCTACAAACGCAGAGAATTATTTCTCAACATAGCTGCTGACAATTGAAAGCCACAAGCCAGCAATCATGTTATGGGTCCCTGTAGGCAGTCTATAAGTGGGCGGAAGGACCTTTTGTTAAGTTTGCCCACAGGCGTTCTTTCGTTTTCTCTCGCTGCTCTTCTCCCCTATTTTTTTCGCTCACCGTTTTTCACATTGTGCCCAACTAACTGAACGACTGGAAGTGGGTAGGTCATTTAAGACATCAGTCAAGGTCATTTTAGGTCATTCCTTGTTTTCGTAACTATGGGCATCATAAGACTCCAGTTTGAACCTGGACATTTGCTTCTGTGGAGTTTACAAACCATTTGAGTCCTATTATACTTCTGTGGGGTAATTTTCAAGGTTGTTGCAAGTTGCTGAAAATCATAATTTAGTGCTACTATGATGAAATTTGCATCTTTCCAATCTAAGCCATTTTAAAACATAACCGTTTAGTCTGTATGAGAAGACAAATGCTGTTTACTACCATATTTTCAAGTACCATTATCTCTTTTTGTTCTAGAGATATTTGAGTTCTAAAAGTATGCAAATTAGCCAAGTGATGACATCCAATTTGTATCAAAATGTTATATTTTTGGCAGTAAGATTCTACTAGATGTGCTCCACGATAAGAGCTTAACAGTTTTATTACCATGGCAACACACTGGGTTCCAGACCTCCCCAATATTAAAGGCTTTTCTGGCCATCTTTGGCGTTTCATTTTGCCAATAATGCCTCATCTGCATGATCCAGCAAGCATATAAATGTATTAGGTGAGTTTGTGACCTTGTTTAAGGCCTTGTTTGGAAATCGCACTCTTACACTGGCACTTTGAAAGAAAGCCCCATCAACCTATACATTTTCTGAAAACTTAATGGTTATAGAATACAATCATATCTTTGAAACTTTCTAAAAAGCCATTGTCGCAGTGATATTAAAACAAATACCCAGAAACACTGTTTTGCTTAAACTGGTGCGGTTCCGCACGTGAATTATCGCAGTGGCATGATTAACATCGGAAATGACTTTTCACACATCGCCCTCGAAAACGCTGTTGGCAATTTTCCAGATGTGGTTTGGTTTTTTTTCTACAGCCTTCTAAAGTTTAATATTTTCAATGTGGACATTTCCTTCTACTAAAGAGGTCATAACTTTGAAACAGAAGCGAAATTAAACAAAGCCCGACACCCTTTTTCGAACAAGTATCCTGGCACATTCCTGCCGATTTTCAGCCAATTCCGTTGGAAGACACACGTAAACAAACTAAAAATGTTCATCCTTATATGCAGTTTTATTTTGTCAAGAAAAAGACGAAAAAACCTTATGTGAGATTGGTATGATTAGGTGTTAAAAATCCCCTCCGCACTGACAGATGCCTACAATTCTGGCACGGAAACCCATCGCAGTGAAATCATCCAAGTAGCAACAAACTATCAAGAGCTTTATACAGGTTCGTATTTAACCTGCCGTGGTTTCTTTTACTTAGAAGATTCTGTCGGCGGCATTGGTATCATCTTGCTCAAGTTTAGGCTTCTTCATGTTCCAGACATTTTTTGAAACCATGCCTCGTAAAGCCAAAAAGAGGAAATCTCAAGGTCTACATCATCTACATCTACATCTGCACTTGACTCCTCTCTCACTGTGGAAGTTTCGGAATCGTGTCCGTTCTCCAGCAATTTTGTGCAACTAGCACTTGTCGTATTTTGTCCTTCAGCTTCATTGGCGGGTCTAGTGTCCTTGAGTTCCTTCAACCATTCTTCTTGGTTACAGTGCTACCCATGGTCGCTCAGAGCCAAAGATCTTTTTCCACCTGTGGGTTCCACCAGATTTTTGCCTCTTCGGCTTCTATGAAGACGAAAATGGGCAAGAAGTTTTCTTGCGTTTTCGTCCTGACATAAAGAAAGTTTGACAAGAACGAAAGCTAACTTGGGATGAAACAACCAGATCGAGAACAGTTTGTGTGCACAAATGAAATATCACTCCTCAATTTCCATGTGACAACTGGCGGTGAATTTTAATTAGAGGTGTCAACGTGCCATAAGGGGTTACTGAGATTAGAAAATAGTTTTTCTCTTTATCATATAAAGTAAAAATGTTTTTTCCCCATTCTTTTTGCAAAGTGTTTATCTCAGTCTTCTCAATTTGAACAGAAAAAAAAAAGAATTTTCACATTTTTTGTAAAAATCCACCTACCATGATACCTTAAGGTCATTCCCCAGTGTTGCATCACGCATCCTTACTGCACATAATTTATGGCATCATTAGTGCGTGTTTGTGCACGCGCACATTGAAAACATGGCAGATTTGCCTTGATATTGAGTTCTGTCAGTTGAAAATGGCTATAGCTCACTAACAAGCTCAGGCACCCCAAATTTTTTTCCAGTCATTTTAATCAACTAATCATTAGCTTTGTGTGAGAAATGACTGATCTGATTTCTGTTGTTGAAAATTGAATAAGAAAAATAACAGCTGCACTGCAGTCTTTTCTATTTTGCAGTTTGATTGCCTTGGCAAGCAATTTGGTTCCAATTTTTAACATGGATTCAGCTGTCTGTCAAAATCAAACTTGTAAAGTTTATTTGCGTCCGACACAAGTATTGACTGTAGTTTGATGTGTGTTTTCATGAGTCCAGGCTCACAAAAACTTTTTAATAACTTGGAATGCATTCTTGTAACAAGCATTGAATAATGCTAAAATGGGACATTTTCAATGCCTCACTGCTCCTTAACGAACATGGGCACCCCCCTTTTTTAGTTTATAATTAAAGTTCTCATATGATAGATATTTATTGGACAAAGTTTGGACAAAAATCTATGTGCAGTTTTATTTCGGGGGAATTACCTTAATGTTGTTTTTGAGCTAATAATCACTGAAATATTGAAATCAGGTTGGATGGGACTGGAATAGAGTGGGCTGCCATGGGAACAGATTTTTTTATAATGCTACAATCTTGGACAGAATAAAATGGAACAATTATCCCCCATCCCCCCCAAAGCAATGATGAAGGCGCGAAGAAGTAAAAGCACGCCATTTTGGCATCGTTGAAATGGGGGGAGGGGTGGTCCAGATGTTCCATTTATTTTGTCCAAGATTGTAGGTGTGTTGCCTGTAGAACTAGCCTGCCAATGGTCTCTACTGCAAATTGACCAAGATAGCTAGATATTTATATACTTGATGTAATATTAGGTTGAGGCTTTGATGTCATCAGTCCTCAGCCCTCCTCAATTTGCATATTTTACACATTTTTTTGGACTTATGCGTTATGCATGCATAAGCCCAACAAGCTATCAAAATCTTGTGAGTCAGGACATGTTACATGACACAACTTTGGGAGCATGAATAGTCTGACAGGTAGACTGGATACTAGTTATTCAAGTGATTGTTTTCAAGAGAAGGCAGCCATTGCTACATTAGTAGGACGTAATCGTTGCCAGCTCTTGCTATATTGCATTGTCATGGTACTTCTTTGCTCAGCTTTTTAGTGGGATTTGGTTGCAGTTTTCAAGGTAAGGTATTTTCAATTTTTCAATCGCCCTGTCATGCTGTTTTGCTATTAGTTTTGCTGTTTTGCTATTATTTCCTTTCATCGGATATTAACTGCACTGTACTCATGAAAAGCTTACAAGATGCTTCGTTTATTCTTTGTTGTTTTATTCAGGTGTTGCTGAGCGAGTTTCCTCAGCGATATGGAGTTTTTTTCTTATGCAAGCTTGGCTTTCAAAATACCGACTTCACTTCACATGGAAATCTTTCTGTCACGCCATCGATCGCAAGAAATCAGGTTGTGCATTTATGTACTTCAAAAGTTCTAGTTACTCTTTTGATACTCTTAATAAACTCCTAAAGAAATGGCTAGGAAAAGCCAATTTTTTTGCACATGTTATAACTTGAAAACAAAGCAAAAACCAGCAGCAAAAATAACAGGACCATGTTTTCTATTACATTTAGGACCACATGCAAAAATTCAGGCACTTTCGAGAAAAAAAATTTTCAACCAAATCATCACTTAGCAAGCTTTTGCACTCAACCCTTCAATTAGAAATATCACCTCTGTTTCTGGCACATTAATGAGTTCCTCGGGCACCCTCAGTTTTCTGATCCAGAGGTCATAACTTTGCGCAAACCAGATGCTCTCCCAAGCTCTTAGGACAACGAAACGCCATCATGGACAAATTTTAAATGGCCTGCTTACACCTATTGGAAATGTGTTAAAGGGGATGTAACTCTCTTAAAATTCCCCCCTACATTAGGTAGACCTGGGTGATACGTAACCACAAATGGTAATCTTTTGTTAGCTGTCTGTGGCTTCGGTGTAAGTAGCTCTTGCCGAGCCCTGTGTATTTCATCATGAACAAATTTTTCTTGACAACCTCTATTAACTAAATACTTTCTAAGATCTATTTAGAGTTCCTCAGGTATGCTCAGTTTCCCAATCTAGAGGCCATAACTTTGCACAAATCAGATAGTCTCTCAAGCTCCTAGGACAACGAAATGCCATCATGGGCAAATCTTTAAGACAAGTTTCAATATGTATAATATATAGATTTGATATAAGATTCAACTCACAAGTTCCCTCAACTTATGCTTTCAGGTGTAAAATAGAATGGAAGCAAGACATAACTACTACATACATGTCACTTAGACACGATTTTGCCCTCTCTTTGATTCTTGGATTGCAAAGTTGTCATTTATTCGGTTGCTTCAACATGAGTTTTAAATAGAATATCCATTGCCGTTCTGCTTTCATCATCACAGGTGCTAGCAACTTGTCGGCATCGCTTCTCAAAAGGCCGTGCTCTTTCAAACCCACCACAACACGAGACTCGTATGCAGTTGTTATTTACATGTTTTGGGGGAGAGAAGATCGAATATTAGTGTGGATTAAGGTGCGCGAGGTGTCATGGAAAGCACGGAAGTTTTCTGCGACCGTTCCCATGACACCTCACGTGCCTTAATCCACACTAGTATCCAATCATCTCTCCCCAAAAACAAGTGAATAGCGACTGGGTATGAGTCTGCCACAACCCAGCCAAACACTCCGCCATTTATGACAACATTGAATCGACCATTAAGTAAGTGGCTCAATAGGTACATCATGAATGGTGTAACAAATTGTACTGCATAATATCATCAAAGATGGCAGAATGTTTTGTGGTGGGCTTTGAAAGAAATCTGTATGTGACAGCAATAGTGATGGCTCTCCTTGAATTTTCAACAGCCTTTTGAGTAGTCTTTTCGACAACTTGTTGATAGCTTTGGTGATGAAAGCGGGAGGTTAATGGATATGTTTTTGTTTTGAACATGCATTGAAGTTAACGAAAAGATGACCCAAAAGGACATCAAAATCCCAGAATCAAAGAGAGGGCGAAATCGTGTCTAAGTGACATGCATGTATTATTTATTTCTTGTTTCCATTCTATTTTACACCTGAAACCGCAAGTTGAGGAAACTTGTGAGCTGATTCTTCTGCTGCAGTATTCTGAGCAAATCATGGAGTTTGGAACGAGTTCATGAATCTACGCGAGAATGGGCACAGGGCAAAGAGCACAAACTTTGAGGCTTCCCAGAGGCTTCCTGGAGGCTTCCCGGTCATTCATATACTGTATGGCCACAGCAAAGGAAATGGCAATGTGTAATGATATAACTTGCGCCCTAGCCTGAACCCAAGAATGTTACATTTGCACACTGTAACATTCAAAATTTTGCCAACACGAGTAATCTATTAGACAACCCGTAAGTGAAATATTTGTTCCTTTCTTCCAGTCCGTAGTGGGGGTCCTTGTTAATTTCTTTCCTTGTTAATTTCTTTCTTCCAGTCTGTAGTGGGGGTCTGTGGACCGGGGGTCAGTGTTTTCGGGTTACCCTAAATACACTCCAAAAATATTTGTCTCAAGTGCTGCTTTTCGTTGAATTTTTACTCGTAATCGATAGGTATTTCTCGTTGATTTTAAGTTAGGTTAAGAAAACAAAATGGCTTTTTTTTTTTTTCTTTTATTGGATGTTCATGAAATGGCCATAAATTGTAAAGTTCTATGCAAACAGTATGCCAGCACAGAAAAGTATTGAAGTCCCCAAACATTTTATTAACAACCCTCCAAGTTAACTTTTTTCCTTAGTGGCCATTTGGCCACTGACTGTTCAGGTATGGTCGCCAGTGAAAAATTTTAGTCGCCAAAATATATGCATAAATTAATAATTAATTTATAATAAATAATAATCTTATTATTATCCGACTGTATTATTAATAACATTTTCCTTGAACCACCAAGTAAATTGAAGTCCCGTTCAGTGAAAGAACTACCTAATGTTGATTCAAATATGCTTTTATTGGAATGATTGATGATCAAAAGAAAATGAGAATTAAGAAAAAAAGTCGCTTCACAAAACACAGAAATATTTGTGTATATCATCTATAATTCATACAACAGGAGCAGTGCAAACGACACAGATTATACCAAGTTAAAATAAGGTAGCCTCATTCGCAGCTGAATGGCAGAAAGTTTTCTAATGTTTATCAAGGCGGCATCAAATTCTTGCTGAGACCATAAAGTGAACACTATTTTTACGTTATCGCTTATGATCTTTTTTAAATGTTCAACCTCGTTTTCTGCTTGAATAAGCAAACAATATAAAACTCCATCTGAAAATTAAAGACTGTATTGAAATGGACAGAAAAGTTCACACTCAAATTGCTTGTCGTTTTGAATTTAATATGCGAACCGCGGAACACGAATACTCAATGCGAAAATACTTTCACAAGTTTTAGGGCAATCACTAAGACGGATATTTTTTATTGATGAAATCTTTGACAATTTAAAAATAAACCCAGGTTCGTTCAGACAAGTGAAATTTATTTACAACTGCGAGCCGCTTTTCATCACAGTTTTTTTTATTTATAGAATCCCCCGTGCTTGTGTTATCAAGTTTGTTGTAAAGTCAAGTATTTTCGTGTCCGCTGAAACAAAATACGTTTCTCAAATACAACTGGATGTTTCTCAAATATATCGTGGATCCTGTCACCGTCGAGCTTTCCAAGCTTTTGCAATTCCTCTTCTTTTCGATGGCAAATGACCGGATTGCGTGCGTTGTCTCACGCTTCCAG
>Ga0126338_10001906_pt1 | contig 13938 bp, 6 predicted proteins | sample OrbCmetagenome_2_FD_92529 | JGI IMG/M metagenome (GOLD analysis project Ga0126338, IMG submission 92529) | Coral microbial communities from Petempiche,Puerto Morelos, Mexico - Orbicella C C metagenome | ecosystem: Host-associated > Invertebrates > Cnidaria > Coral | place: Petempiche,Puerto...
TCTTGATGAATAGGCTTGTTGAAATGATACATATCAATTTTCGTATTTTTGGAACAAATTGTGCATCGCGTGTGGCACACGCCATCCTTCCGCGAGGACACCACGCGGCGAGAAATAAAAGTTGGCGTCCAGAATCACTGGCATGATTGGTGAAAATATTCATGATATCGGTAATGTGGGCTAGACTGAAAAGACGTATAAATTGTCGGGCCGATCAATGAAACGAGCGCACGTGCTCAACAGGAGAAGCAGAGTAACGGAAGAACATTTTTAAAACTATCTATTTGTAGAGAGAGTGTTAGGGTTGACCCCTAGCTTAAACGACGTGCTCAGGTAGGTTACATCCGCTAACAGTGCGAGGGAGGACATGAAGGAATCCTCAAGAACATTCCTGGAGCCCCAAGCCTTTTTTAGCGTCAAAAAATCTCTTTGGAAATACTCGACAGTCATCCCCTCTGGAGGTCCAAAGCCGTTTTCGGAAGTTTTCGATAATCTCGTCCGATTGGCTGATCCATTAGAAGTATGAGTATCCACGGTCTAATTTATTGTAAGCAGTTTACTTTCAAAATCAGTGCACTAATCCAAACAGTCTTTCTGGAAATAGACTAGGTATCAGTGTCGCGGTCACTCCTGTAATTATTAAATTAATTCAATTTTTCCAACCAAGCTAGGCCAATCACGTCCTGCATTATTATTATATTATTGTATGGAAAGTTCGCCACTGTACGTGAGTTTGTAAGAAAACTTCCTTGTAATATTCTAGCCTGAAACCTTTACTACTGCTCATTTCCTTAAACAACCACTTTAGTTTTTTCTGTCTGCTCAGGAAGTGGGTTGACAACCAGACAGAGGTATATCGTCTGATAGCTACTCTGCGAGGTTATGGCGCTTTGGCCAATAGCAATTTTTCTCAACAGAATTGATTGGCAGTGTAAGTTATCAGTTTTCTCAGAAATCCGAAAAAGAAATTAATTCACATCAGAAATGGCCCAAAAAGGCGACCCGGAATCGAAAGCATAACTATTAACATTGCGTCAAAATATATTTATGCAAAGAGAAATACACCGTAAGACGGAAAATCGTGGAATCACTCAACTGGCTAAACAAAAAGTGCGTTGCTATTGGCAACGTTTCTCAGCGCGATATTGAAAGGTTACCATAACTCTTGTACAGTTTTGCAAATTAAATTATCGGTTCAATATCGTCGTACAGATTACATCAGTCAATGATAAAACCTTACTGAGCCAAAATAAACACAGAGGATTCCCGAGAATCTAGGTAAAATGACCTAAACTTATATTTGCCGCCTTAGAACACGTCTCACGTAGTTGTGTTAGCTTTTTTGATCAGTTTAAATCTTACTCAGTTTTGAACATTAGCCTTTCTGCTTGATTTTCTTTATTTTTCTCTGTCGTTCCCTATCGTTTAAATCATATTGGTTTTCGATGCCAGATAATGTGCCACAGAAATGCTAAACAGCGTGACCTGCTGCTTTCCAGAAACCGGTAGTTGGCAATTTAAACACGGAAAAAACAGATACATTTAGAATGTTAAACGTATTTGTAGTCATACCTCGTTGTAAAATATCTTCCAGAAGGCTCAACCAGGAATCACAACGAAATTCTTCGTCCATTTTAACTTTGACTCTTTTAAGTTGCACTTGAGGTTCAGTAAAAGGCTAAGCTTTAGCTGCTTAGTGTTTTGTAACAACCGATGTGATGTGTACTACTCGCTCACGCTGCCGAGATGTTGTGCTATAGGAGCGTCTCGTAAAAATGCTATATACCCGGAGTTGCTTCCGTGTTTTGAGTTTTGTTATGAAAGAGATAATTCTTTATTTTTCTCTCAATTCAGACACGTGCGGTAACGCGGAAGTGCTAGATAACCAATCACAATTAGCCAAATAAAACTGAAAGTTAAGGGAAGCAAAAAAGAGTCACGTCCACTGTTTTGCTGAACAATAACTGGACTATTGAATAAAACTCTTAACGACTGCTGAAAGGAAGACAATCTTTTATTTCTTTAGGAGCGAACACATGTTATTAACTGTAAAGCGAAATATTAAATGTTCTGATCTAGAGATTTCGTGCGAACGCTCGCTCAAATTTCACTCCTCGAGTACGTTTTATTTCCAAAAAAAATTCATTACTCATAGCTAAATTTAACTGGCTTGTTTATGTTTTTGCTACGATAATGTATTTTAATGGGAAACGTGACTGTTCTTCGACACAACGCGCTCGTATGTCTGGATGTAAATATCAGTTTGTTGTGACTGATTCGCTTATTTTCTTTTCTGTTAACTATTTTCTCAAGCAGAATCTGAGCTAGAATACAATAAAAAGCGAGAGCAAATTCAGTTCATTACAATTTCAGTATAAAAATATATTTTTCTACCGGCAAGAGATTCGGCAGGTAAAGCTACAATTTTATTTTTTATTTTCAAACCCAGGTGTTGATGATAAAGCCAATGTGACAAAAACTAATATTCACGATTTTTGGCCTCTTTTTTCCTTTTTAAAGCGTGATAAAAACATTTGCATATCGCCGAATTGTTATGTCTTAAGGGCCCAAAACGTCTAAAAGCCGTCGAGCTCTTTTGTAAAGCGAAACATCTGAGCGGAAGTCGAAATAACGACCTCTCTACAAATCAGCTGTGGCCATGAAGAAAATTATCAGGATGTTATGTAACTCAAATCATTTTGAATTTGGACCTTTACAAAGATCATAGTTTTTAAATGCGTTTTATAATGTTTCCCTGCCGATACCAGTCTGTCGAGAACGGGCTTAAATGTGTGTATTTGTGAAAAGGTTGTGAGAGGAGAGTGTTAGAAGTAATTAGTAAAAGACGCACTAAGCAGATTAAAGAGGATTACGAATGCAAAGATTAGACAGTGCCAAACTTTCGATATGGTGCTTCAATTTTTCAAAAATTCTGTGACTTAAGGTTATCCCCCTCTGTAAAAATTTATTTTAGAGCTATTTGAACGGTGTTATCAATAATTTCAATGGCAACAAATTTTATTTCGTGTTCAGTTGAACCAGTAGCGTTGTGTGACCGAATTGTTTACGTTCTGCAAGAATTGTTTCAAATATTTTATTAGTAGACCCGGAGCCAAGATCAGTTTCGGCCCGCGAACTGGGTCTAAACAACATAAATATAACTCTTATTATGCTGTTAACTTTTTTTCAAGCTTTATTTAGTAGCAGTTGGCTATTTATACAGTGCACTCAACACAAGCACATATTCAATAGATTTCACTTCCGGTCAATTATTATAAACATCAGTGGTGGTCGGGGTAGCCCTCGATTCGTAAAGCTTTGCGGGAGTTTAATTTTTTGAAATTGTGATCTGGAAGGCCCTAGAGGTATTTAATATTTCATTTTTGAAAGTTTTATCTTTTCTGGCAGGGAGTTCACATTTTAAGGTTTCAAGAGCTTTTACACGGCGCAATACAAGTACTGAATTGCGAGAATCTAATATTTATAAACCAAAAACAAATCCGAGCGATGAAAGAACAGGAATGAATTAATATCGGAGATTATGCGCTATCAAAATTATTTATGTGGCTAAATTTGTGCATGAATTCATCTTTCTTTTCGTTCATGATTTAGTATCCTTTTATCGAACGAATGGGCTACAATGAAGGAAAAGAGACCAACCTTAAACACACAACCGGACTCCATTCGTCCAATTAAATAGCTGACATTTTTCTAGACTCTTTCACACCTAAACTAATATATATATTCGAACCTTGAGACTTCTGCATTCGATAACAACGACAAGATGAACTTATATTTCTTTTAAAACGTTTTCCTATATCTTCTTATCAAATACTCAAAAAACTGGGACATTGCTAAATGATAGTCAAGTGGTGCAAATTTTAAGAACTATCAGTTTTGCAGAATATATGTGAAAGTAAATGTGAAAAATTTGCTAGAAGTTAGACATGTTAGAACCAGGGTTTCCAAACTTTCCTACGTGACTTGCTGAAAAAAACAAAACAAAACAAAACAACCTGCAGACATGACTCATGATATGATGACTCAGGGCTATGGGACACGAATTTATCAAAAATTACTGAGCGAGATATGGCCAAGAGGTTTTTCGCTTCAATATCTCAGCAATAGTTATTTGCAATAATAACAATGTAATCCAAGGTTTTTAATAAAAGGATTGCCTAGAATAACTTTCTTACATAACTGTAAAACAACGGTTTTGTCGCAGTCGACGTGAATTACGTGCCATAACGACCAGGAAGTAAATTGCGTTTTCTTTTTCTCCTTTTTCTTTTTCTTTTTTTTTTGTTTCCAGCACCTCAGTTGCCTAGCCACTGATCAGTCATGTGTGCAGAATTACATTAACCGCGAAATTAATTGAGCACGTTTGTGAGCAAAGTTATTGCTATCGAAAGTTCGCGTTCAGTACTGTCTTTAGCCACACGTATTCATAATCACGTGTTCCATGGCATAGCTTTCAAAATATACATATTTTTTCTTAGCACTTTCTTAAAAAGATGCTTGAGGCTTTTTGCTCCGTTGAGCCAACTTTCTTACAAACTAACCATCTCGTGCCCAGATCCCCAAATTATCGGACCCAGCTAAGGATTGGGCTCCAGTCACATTTTGGTAATGAAGCTTTAAGTAAGAGTAAAACTTAGGAAGCTCGGAGTGATTAATACAAATGGTATGGGGGATTTGGGCGATATGATGTTTTTAACCTTATTTTACTGTTCATTGATATGCCGCAAAACATCGCCAATGATGATTGTGATGTGACCTTTCTGATGATAATGTACACATTTTCATAATTTCATAAATCAATCTGTAGACTCGGTTAAAGTACACTTTTGATTTTGAGGAAGGCCTGTTGTACATTCGTGGGTAGTGGCAGTTGAGAACTTTGTCTTACTTTCTAAGCAAAGTTCATTGTGTGTTGTAACGCATAACTTCAGAATGAGCCCTAAGTGCATGAATAATAACCTTAAAAAACGTTCCCTTCATTCGTGGGCTGTGGCTGTTGAGAATTTTACCTTACTTTATAACAAAACGTTTGTGATGTAACGCATAACTTTAGCCTGATTTTTATGAACGCGAAGTACATGAATGATACCCTTAAAAAAAAACTCTCCCTTCAAAGCCGCTTTCCCGGCACTGTCCAGTTACCAGTGCTGGTAAAGTAGATTGTTCAAACTGACATCGGAAAATTTGTTGGCTCAAATTCTAAGACAGTTTCAGCTGATCAACCCCCCCTCCCCCCTATTAGTTTTGCTGGATCGTTACGTACTATTCTGAGATACGTTGCATAACACATCCCTGGTTTCGGAACGTTGTGGAATTTTTGTACAATCCTAGGTAACTAAGTCAGTAATCAGGAGGTAACCTTCTTTCTCTTCCTGTCCCTACGCAAAATGATCTAAATTAATATATCGAATCTAAACCTCACGCAACTTCACTAAAAAAAGCGTAACATTAGTACTGAGTAATTTTTGAAGTGCTGAAAGAGATGAACCCCACATTGGTCCCAAGGTATTCGCTCAAGTCACGCAACTTCAAGTCAAGAAGTAATGGCTAGGTGATAAGATTACGATACGTGAGCAGTACTGAGCACTTAATGACCGCAGAACAAAAACCTGTTCTTAATGGTTTCCGGACCACAAACTCCACCAGGCGTGTGCAATGATGAAACACACTAGACCTACTAACAGAGTTGTTTCAATTTGCTCGACTCGTGGTTGCTTTTTTTGCGATCGGATTTTGTCGAGGCAAAGATAAAAAATTTTACGCAATGTTGCAGTGATTGAGAAATCGTCTCGTCATAACACACAGGTTTAAAGCTGTTTAAGGTTCTTCATGGTATCAGGAAGTAAATACTAAGGTGTTTTCAGGGCCACAGCCGGAGACATGTTCCTTGCCCAGTGAAAGAATGTCTTCCTGTTTGTCGAAGCGTGACTGATAATTTTTGAGCACGTTTTGAAGTTGAAACTTTTAATTCATGATCACGCTTCTTTATCAATCACATATTTAGCTCTTTTGCCTAGAAGCTATCTTTATAGCCTCCTCCAGTTGTTCAGTCAGTTGGGACGCAGCACGAAAAACTGCAAGCGACAACAGGGGTAAAGCGCTCTGCGGAAAGGTGTTCACTCCTCGCACCAAGCTCCTCTCTCCTTTTTGCGCTAGCTGTTTTTCACGCTACGCCCCAACTAACTGAACTTTTGCAAGAGGTTACTATCTTTAGAATTGAGTTCCTTCAGCAGTATTCTTTGAATTTAGGTGCAGTTCAGCGGCCCTCTCAGCTTGCCTCCTTCTAACTTTGCATGACTCAATTGCGTGACAGGTTAACCGGAAAGTTGATCACGTGACGTTTGCGTTTCCGTCGTTTTACAACACAGTTCGCTTCAATCCTGGAACTAGCTCCTGTTGCAAACGTGTTCGCATCAGAAGCTTTTGCTTTACAAAGCGTTCTTAATGGCTTCGTTTTGTTATCAAGCGAGTGATATACCAGCTCCTATTAAGAAATAAAAATATTTGAAATTCCGCCAATTTCATTCTAACGAAGGTACAATCACTTCAACTTTTTCACGCTCTTTTCAACAAACGGAGGACAACAGCGTAAGCCAAATATAAAATATCCTGATGATTAGAGCAGGTTCTAAAGTAGAATAGAAATGTAGAGATCAGGGAGACAGTGATTCCCTTCTCCTTCTGCTCGGCTATTTATACCGTGACACTTATAATCCAACCTAAGACTTGAAATTTTGCATTTGATAACGGCGACAAGGTGACGGTGAAAATACATGTACCAGAGTTTATATTACTCTTAAAATGTTTTTTTTTTTGTATCTTCTTTGATTAATGCAACAAAATAGGGATATTGCTAAATGGTAGCAGCGCAAATTCTAAGCACTATCAGTTTTGCAGAGTATATGCTTCATTGTGAAAAATGTGCTAGAAGCTAGAACCAGGGTTTCCAAACTTTCGTTGATGATCCTACGTGACTTGCTGAGAAAAACAACTTGCAGACATGACTCATGATATGATGACTCAGGGCTACTAGGCATGAATATATTAAAAAATATCGCCCGACCTATTGTACTGAACGAGACATGACCAAGAGGTTTATCGGTTCAATATCTCAGTGTTAGTTATTGCGATAGTAAAAAATGTAATTCAAGGGTTTTCGTAAAAGGATTGCCTAGAAGAACTTTCTTGCATAACTGTAAAACAACGGTTTTGTTGTAGACGACGTGAGTTACTTGCCAAAATGACCAGGAAGTAAACATGCGTTTTTTCTTTTTCTCCTTTTTTTTTGTTTTTAGCGCCTCAGTTGCCTAGCCACTGATAAGTCATGTGTGCAGAATTGCATTAACCGCTAAATTAATTGTGAGAACGTCTGAGTTTCAAAGTTATTTCTGGAGAAAGTTCGCGTTCAGTACAGTTATATAATTAATAGCCACACGTATTCATAATCACTTTTTCTCCTTTTTTTTGTTTTCAGCGCCTCAGTTGCCTAGCCACTGATAGGTAATTTTAACCGCTAAATTAACCGTGAGCACGTTTGAGTTTTAAAGTTATTTCTGGAGAAAGTTCACGTTCAGTACAGTTATATAATTAATAGCCACACGTATTCATAATCACGTGCTTCATGGAATAGTTTTAATAAAGCAAATAAGCTTTGAAATACAAATTTCTTTTACAGCTGTAGCAGCACTTTTCACAACACGTCTAAGGCAATGACTTATCGCCTTTTTGGTCGGTTTAGCTCACTTTCTTGGAGACTGATCATCTCGTGCCCAGATCTCCAGTTTATTGGACCCAACTTAGGACTGGGCTCCAGTCACATTTCCGATAACGTCCCCAGAAATTTTTGGTGATGAGGCTTTTAGTAAGAGTAAAAACATACGAATCCCAGCGTGGTTTATATACATGGTATGGCGGATTTGGGCGATATTTTAATTCTTTGCTTTCCTGAAAAACATCGCCAAGGTTTGTCAATGTTAATTTGATGATTGTCATGTGACCTTTCTGGTGATGATGTTCAGTTTCATAACTTAATAAATCAATCTGTAAACTTGGTTAAAGTTCACTTTTGATTTTAAGGAAGGCCTGTTGTACATTCGTTGGGTAGTGGCAGTTGAGAACTTTGTCTTACTTTCTAAGCAAAGTTCATTGTGTGTTGTAACGCATAACTTTGGCCTGCCTTTGATGAACCCGAAGTGCCTAAATGGCTTAACTTTCCCTTCAAAGCTACTTTCTCGGCACTGTCCCGGTTACAGGTAGAGTTGATTTTTCAAACTGACAATCGAATAACAAATTCTACGACAGTCTCAGCTGATCAAGTTTTGTTGTACTATTCTGAGACACGTTGCATAACACATCGCTGGTTTCAAAACGTTGAGGAATGTTGTACAATCCTAGGTAGCTAGGTAACGGGCTTTCTCTTCCCGCCCCTACGCAGAAAATTAACCTAAATTGATAAATCGATCGAGTGTGAACGTCAGGTAACTTGACCAAAGAAGCATAAGATTAGTACTAAATTAGTTTTGGAGGCTGCAAAAGATGAATCTCACATTGCTCCCAAGTATTCGATCAAGTCAAGAACTAGTGGCAGGGTGATAACATTACGATACGTGAGCAGTACTGAGAAATTAATGACCGTAGAACCTGTTCTAATGGTTACCGGACCACAAACTCCGCTAGACATGTGCTATATGAAACACTCTACACCTGCTTACAGCCGCTGTTTCACTGAATTTGCTCGACTCGTGGTTACTTTTTTTGTGGTCAGATTTTGTCGAGACAAAGATCAAACATTTAAAGGAATGTTGCAGTGATTGAGAAATCGTCTCGTCATAACACACCGGTTTAAGGCTGTTAAAGGCTCTTCATGGTATAATGAAGTGGCTAAGCTGTTTTCAGGGCCAAAGCCGGAGACATGTCCCTTGCCCAGTGAAAGAATGTCTTCCTGCTTGTCAAGGCCTGTCAAAGCATGACTGATAATTTCTGAGCACGTTTCAAAGTTGAAACTACTTTAGGAGGGGCCACTGTATTGTTTTTCAGCTGAAGCGCACTTTTAAAGCAGTCCTAACTAATTCATGATCACGATTCGTTGTCAGTCACAAATACAGCTCTTTGACTTGGAAACTATCTTTACTGAGCCTCTTCCAGGCGTTCAGTCAGTTGGTATGCAGCACCAAAAAAAAAAAAAAAAACATGTGAGCGATAACAGGGAAGAAGGTGTTCATTCCTTGCACCAAGCTCCTCTCACTTTTTTGCGCTAGCCGTTTTTCACCCTCCGCCCCAACTAACTGAACGTTTGCAAGAGGCTACTATCTTTAGAATTGAGTTCCTTCACCAGTATTTTTTGAATTTAGGTGCAGTTCAGCGGTAACCCAGCCAGATAATGACTTGCCCCCTTCTAACTTTGCGTGACTCAATTGCGTGACAGGTCAACTTGAAAGTTGATAGCGTGACGTTTGCGTTCCCGTCGATTTTACAACACAGTTCGTGCGGTAAATTCAGAAACTAGCTTCTTTTGCAAACGTGCTCGCATCAGAGGGTTTTGCTTTACAAAGCGATCTTAATGGCTTCGTTTTGTTATCAAGTGAGTGATATACCAGCTGCTATTAAGAAACAAAAGTTTGAAATTCCGCCAATTTCATTTTAACAATCACTTCAACTTTATCATGCTCTTTCCAACAAATGGAGGACAACGGCGTAACCCAAATATAAGATATTTTCATGATTAGAGCAGGTTCTAAAGTAGAATAGAAATGCAGAGATGTACGAGACAGAGATTCCCTTCTCTTTGTGTTCGGCTTTTTATACCGTGAACTCGACACAGGTTTCACTTCCGGTCAATTATTATGAACATCAATGGTGGTCGGGATAGCACTCAATTAGTAAAGCATCGTGGGACTTTAATTTTGCAAAACTATAATTTGGAAGGCTCTTGCAGTATTAATACTTGTATTTTGAAAGCTTGGTCTTTTTGGCAGGGAGTTCAAATTTTGAAACTTCAAGAGCTTTTGCAGACTTTGCACAGCGCAATACAAGTACTGAATTGCGTGAATCGAATATTTATGAACCAAAACAAAGGGCTGAAAGAACAGGAATGTATTAATATCGGAAATTATGTGTTATCAAAATTATTCATGGAGTTAAATTTGTGCACGAATTGATCTTTTTTTCTTTCGAGCGAACGACTACAATGAAGGAAAAGAGACCAACCTTAAACACAGAAGCGGACTCCATTCGTGTACAACTGTTTAAATACCTGACATTTTTGTTGACTCTTTCACACTTAAACTAATGTATAATTCAACCTTAAGACTTGAAATTTTGCATTTGATAACAGCGACTATATTTCTCTTTAAATGTTCTTCTTTATCTTCTTTGATCAATTACAACAAAACAGGGATATTGCTCAAATTTTGAACACTATCAGTTTTGCAGAGTACACGATTCATTGTGGAAAATGTGCTAGAAGCTAGAACCAGGGTTTCCAAACTTTCGCTGATGATCCTACGTGACTTGCTGAGAAAAACAACTTGCAGACATGACTCATGATATGATGACTCAGGGCTATGAGACACGAATTTACTAAAAATTATCGCCCGACTAATTTCACTGAGCGAGACAAGGCCAAGAGGTTTTTTGGTTCAATATCTTAGCCGACAAGTATTTGCGACAGTAAAAAATATAATTCAAGATTTCACGTGGAATGGTTGTCTAGAATAACTTTCTTGCATAACTGTAAAACAACGGTTTTGTTGTAGTCGACGTGAATTACGTGCCATAACGACCAGGAAGTAAAGTGCGTTTTCTTTTTCTCCTTGGTTTTTTTGTTTTTGTTTTCAGCGCCTCGGGTACCTAGCCACTGATAAGTCATGTGTGGAAAATTACATTAACCGCGAAATTAATTGTGAGCACGTTTGAGTTTTTAAGTTATTTCTGGAGATAGTTCGCGTTCAGTACAGTTATATCATTTAAAAGCCACACGCATTTTTAATCACGTGCTTCATGGAATAGTTTTAATAAGGCAAAAAAGCTTTGAAATGTAAAGTTCTTTCATCAGCACTTTTCAAAAGATGCTTGAGGAAATCACGTATCGCCTTTTGCTCGGTTTTGCTAACTTTCTTAGATACTGATCATTTCATGCCCAGATCTCCAGTTTATCGGACCTAGCTTAGGACTGAGCTCCAGTCACATTTCCGATAACGTGCCCCGAATTTTGGTGATGAAGCTTTTAGTAAGAGTAAAAACGTAGAAATCCCAGGGTGGTTAATATCATGACATGGTATGGCGGATTTGGGCGATGTTTGCAATTTTATTTTGATTCATTGGTATCTTAAAAAACATCGCCAAGGTTTGTCAATGTTAATTTGATGATTGTCATGTGACCGTTCTGGTGATAATGCGAACATTTTCAGTCATTTTAAATCTAACATTAAAGCTAACATTTTAAATCAATCTGTAAACTCGGTTTAAGTTCTCGTTTGATTTTAAGGAAGGCCTGTTGTACATTCGTGGGTAGGCGGGCAGTTGAGAACTTTGTCTTACTTTCTAACCAAAGTTCATTGTGTGTTGTAACGCATAACTTCAGAATGTTTATTAATGAGCCCTAAGTGCATGAATAATAACCTTAAAAAACGTTCCCTTCAAAACTACTTTCTCGTTACTGTCCTGTTACTGGTAAAGTTGATTGTTCAAACTAAAATCGAATAACTTGTTGGCTCAAATTCTACGCAAGACGGGCTCAGCTGATCGAGCCCCCTGTTAGTCTTGCTGTACTATTCCGAGACACGTAGCACAACACATCTTTGGTTTCGAAACGTTGAGGAATGTACAATCCTGGGTAGCTAGGTAAAGCGCTTTTTCTTCCTGTCCCAACGCAAAAATTGACCTAATTTAATACATCCAGTTTAAACGTCAGGTAACTTCACCAAAAATGCATAAGATTAGTACTAGTTTTTAAGGCTGAAAAAGATGAATCTCACATTGCTCCCAAGTATTCGATCAACTAAAGAAGTAGTGGCTGGGTGATAACATCACGATACGTGAGCAGCACTGAGAACTTAATGATCACAAACTCCGCCAGGCTTGTCCCACATGAAACACACTAAACCTTACGAAAGATGTCAGTCTTTCAATTTGCTCGGCTAGTAATTATTTTCTTGCGGTCAGATTTTGTCGATTGAAAGATCAAACATTTTACGGAATGTTGTAGTGATTTAGAAATCGTCTCGTCATATCACACAGCTTTGATCGGCTGTTTAAATGTTTTCATGGTATCAGGAAGTAAATACTAAGCTGTACTCAGGGCCACAGGAGAGACATGTCCCCTACACAGTGAAAGAATGTCTTCCTGTTTGTCAAAACACGACTGATATTTTTTGAGCACGTTTCACAAGTGTAAAGTATTTTATCATGGCCACTGTATTGTTTTTTAGCTAAAACGCGCTTTTTCTAGCGGTTCTAACCATTCATAATCACGCCTTTTTATCAGTAACATATTCAGCTTTTTCACTTTCAGGGAAGCTATCTTTATAGTATAGCCTCTTTCAGGCGTCCACTTAGTTGGTACGCAGCGGGAACAACGGCGAGCGAAAACAGGCCGGGGAAAAGCGCTGCGCGGAAAGGTGTTCGCTCCTCGCACCAAGCTCCTCTTTTCTTTTTTTGCTCGCCGTTTTTTTCGCGTTACGCTCCGCCGTACGCCCTTGCGCTGCGCTACAGCTATCTGAACGGCTCGAAGAGGCTGCTATCTTTAGAAATCCCCTATTTTGCTTGGAGTGATTTTCATTAATCGAGTTCCTTCAGCAGTAAAATGGCTCCTTTCAATTCAGGTTCCGCCCAGCTCCACTTCGTAGCCAGAATATTAAATATTGCGTGACTTAATTGCGTGACAGGTAAACCTGAAAGTTGATCACGTGTAGCTATGACGTGTAAGATCGCGGGCGTTTGTGTTCCCGCCATTTCACAAGTCCGCGTCAGCCCTGGAACTAGCGCCTGTCGTGAAAAAGCTTTTGCTCTTTTTGCTCGGTTGTTTAAATCGTACCTAAAAAAATATGCCAGCAAACTGATGATACGAGAGAGCTAAAGAAGTGAGGCGCTTGACAGGTAAAAAGTGATAACTCGTTTTGTTTCTTATCGTGGAATAAATATCTACTGTTTGTACCATTCATTCTCTTTATCTACAGCCGCTCACTGGGTTTGTCAGATTTTTATCAATGTCAGAAATGGAGATTAGCAGGATTACAATTTTTCAGGTTAGTTTACAAGTACAAGGACTGAAGGAGCATACTTACATTTCTTTAAAACGCGGTGACCCTGAAGTTTGTTTTGCCCTGGAGCTCAGAACCAAGTGCTGTGACCCTGTTACATGTAGCTGAAATTGTCCTTCAAATAAAGGGGCGTTGAAGTAAGCTTACTTCGTGGCCTAGGCTAGATTTCAATACCCATTCAACTTCTAGGAGTCAGCCTCTTGGATTTGACATGAAGCTCTTAAAAAATGCTATTTGGGACCACAAAGGGTTAAACTCCCGCGTCTGCATTTTATGTTAATACTTTGCTTTAAACTTGGATATGTTCCACTATTGAGAGAAGATATTTTTGGAAGGTACATGTAGGCTGTGACAAAAAAAAAAAAATGTCAATCATCAGAACACATTGTACTGTGCAGCTCCAAAGTAGTATAGGTAATCACATGATTTTGAGTGTTATTATACATTGAACTTAAAATCACGTCTCTGATTGGCCAAAAGTGTACAGTGAATTTTCGAAATCAGCGCCTGTGACGTCATCTAGCTGCAGATTATTCAGTCAATAATCATGTCTAGGTCACTGGTAATCATGTCTTGTATGACCGCGGTGCATGATTTCTAAGGGTAATCATGTCAAGTTCATGTGCTTTGTGTTGCTTGCCGTCAGTGAAGAAGCAAA
>Ga0126338_10001907_pt1 | contig 13938 bp, 10 predicted proteins | sample OrbCmetagenome_2_FD_92529 | JGI IMG/M metagenome (GOLD analysis project Ga0126338, IMG submission 92529) | Coral microbial communities from Petempiche,Puerto Morelos, Mexico - Orbicella C C metagenome | ecosystem: Host-associated > Invertebrates > Cnidaria > Coral | place: Petempiche,Puerto...
TAAATAAGTTTGGAAAGGGCTAGTGCTTTTAGGATGACAATACGGCCATGTAGAGTTAAGTTCCTAGGGTACCACAGGTTAAGTAGGGAAGTCATTGAAGACAATTTCTGTTCAAAGTTCTTTGACCAAACATGACTAAACCGTCTAGTGTGCACTTGCTTTCGATGTCATTTGTTTTCATTCCTCCTGTGAAAAACAAGCCTAACCTGCAAAATGTGTTTACTTCAATGACTCTTTCAATGAACCCCCCAATAACTTGGGGCTATATAATTATATCTGCTGACTTTTGTTTTTTTTTTTGCTAAGTTTTAGTGTATGTTGTGAAACATCGGTTACACAGGATTTTGCCAAGGTAATAAACATAACACACGGAGGATAACCATTTTTCCTTTTCGGTTACATATTAATGACAAACGGAGAAATGTGACTTGCTGGTAATACCTTAGACATCAAAACACCAATGCAACATACCACATTAAATGTCAAGGGTGCTGCATGTGATCTTTTTTATGTATCCATGGGTATTAACCACGGGAAATTACCTCTGAAAATATTGGTCATACTAAATGCAGTTTCCCTTGGTAAAAGGGTCATTTACCAGGGTAAAGAGTTCCATGTAACTGAGCCCTAAGGGAGCGAATTTCCTGGAAACTATAAAATCCAAACATGTTTCTCCTGTAACCGTTTTTTCGTCTGCAGCTTGGGATCTTATAACCAGGACTGTATGGTATCTTTACTCAGCATTCATCACTACAACACGACAAAATGTATGAATATTCACTGTAAAGCTACAGTGCTTGAGGTCACACTTAGCAGTGTACTATGGTAAAAACCCTTAATTATTGTATAAAAAAGGTAAACAAAGTTTACCATGGTAAAACACATTAGCTAACTTTTACACACTTCCCAGATGGTTCCTTGTCACAAGAGTGCTACTCAAATGTCGAGTTAATGACAGAGAGGAATTTTTTAAGTTCCTTTGCACAAGTCTTAACACAACAACTTAATTTTTTGTGACTGCGACATGCATCGTGAACGTGTTTTAGGTTCGATTGTGGCTCTTTTGTTTCTTATCACTGCAATCCGTAAAGCTCAGAGATTTAGATTTCTGGCTCTTTACCTTGTTTTTGAAAGGAGGCAATGTGATCTCACCCGTGCTCTTCTCACGACCAGAATTAAGAGATTACAAGAGCAAAGAAGAAGGAGAGGAGCTTTAGCAAGATCAAGGCAAGTGGCATGGGTATATCCGAGACCGCAAGGGTGGTTTGAAGAAATGCATAGAAATCCGGTCACTTTTTTGTTATGGAAAAACAACTGTAGATTTTCTAAGGAGACATTTCACTACATTTGTCAACTGGTCGGCCCTACCTTTCAAGGCAAAACAAGCGTTTAAGAAAAGCTATTCCTTTGAACAAACGTGTCGATATTACTTTGTGGAGACTGGGAACAGGAAACTTGTACAGAACCACTGGAATAACGTTTGGACAAGGAAAATCTACTGTAATCAAAAGATGCGAGGATTTTATGGAAACATTATTCGTCACAAGAATGGATTTATCAAATTCCCAGAAGATACCAGAGATGTTGCACAGGCTGTAAGAAAAATTGAAGATATCGCTTGCTTTCCAAATGCAGTTGGAGCAATAGACGGTTCCCACATTTCAATTAAAGCACCTCACATTAACCATGAGGACTACTTTAACTGGCAGCAAAACTACTCCATTAATCTTCAAGGTGTAGTGAATGCTGATGGAAAGTTTGATGTTAGCACTGGATGGCCTGGGAGTATTCATGACGTACGAGTTTTGCGACTTAGCACACTGTACAGGAAAGCTTAAAATGATGTTATTCTAACTGAACCAGTAAGACATATCAATGGTGTATATGTGAGACCCCTACTGATTGGTGACTCTGCTTACCCTCTGCTACCTTGGCTTCTTGGCCCATATCCTCATTCTAGAAACCTAACTCAGGAGCAATGCAAGTTTAATAAGATCTTAAACAAGGCAAGAGTAATTGTTGAAAGAGCATTTGGCAACTAAAATGGCGATGGCGCTATTTGCTCAAAGCATTAGGAAAAAACATTCCTTAAGTTCCGTTCACAATAATTACCTGCTGCATTTTGGGCAACGTTTGCATTTTACAAGGCGATGAGCTAGATGATAGCAATTATTCAAGCAATGACGACGATGAAGACGATGATAATCCACCTAGTGCCTTTGGACAGGGGTGAATCATTCGGCAAGCAATTACTGCTTTTCTTGCTTCTTGAATATGTATTTGTGTAGCAAATAAAAGTTAAACTAGATTTTATGGTTTTTATGTTATTACATTTCTTGTGCTGGTCGATTAACAAAAAAAACCCTCTCAACACTTAGCATTTTTAATGCTGTATATTTACTATTTCAGCATGGAGTAAAGACATTCCTGAATTATAAAGTCAACTGTAAAGGTAATACTCCTGAGAAACTTATTAAAAGCAAAATTTAAAGCTGAGTATAAATAGCTTGACAAAATTTAGTGCTTGATAAACACAAACTTATAAAATCCAGCAAAACGATTACAAAATCATTATCATATTAGATTTGGTGGGCACTTTCTTTTTTTAGCCGTAGCCTTCTCATACCTGCAACAAGTAACAATTTGCGTCTTTCACAAACTGGAACCGAAAAATGGTACCGAAAAATGGAACCAAACTATCACCACAAAAAAACCTTTTACAGAAGTTTTTTTTTACTTTTTCAAGATATCACCAAGTTCCCAGATTGCAGTAAGAACTAACTCTTGGGTGCAGTTATCTGACTCCATCAGGTGATCAAATAACTGTTTTTTTCTTCCTTGTTCTTCAAGTCCTCAGTTTGCACTTTAATAAGCTCTGCATACACGTCATCATCTTCTTGCTCTTCGTCTAATTTCGCTCTCTTCTCACACTTTTGTGACTGTTTGGATTTGCTCTGGTTTTTGGAATTTGATTGTCCCCTGCCCTTTTTCTTGAAAAATAGGCTTTCTGACTTTTCTAAATACTTGTCAGTTTTGTCATCCTGGTCTTCAACTGGCCTACTTATGCAGAGTGAAATATCAAGGAAAATCGTATTTGTGCCCTGGGGGATTAGTAAAGTCATGTAATTTCTACCGAACATCCAAATCAAAGGAAATTTGAAACAGTAGGTCTTTTCCATGGGTGGCGGGTGGCACGTGGAGGGTAATGGGTGGCGACTAAAGGGTGGTGGGTAACAGGTGGCGGGTAATGGGTGGCGGGTGGAGGGTGGAGGGTAACAGGTGGTGGTGGAGGGTAACGGGTGGTGGGTGGCAGATAACAGGTGGTGGGTAATGGGTGGCGGTTTTTTTTACTGTACGCTCTATTTCTATTTCAAAAGTTCTATTTCCTTTCTAATCATTCCATTCTACAGAAATTTGCAACAAAATCCCTTTAACACTAACAAAACCAGGTAGGAATACCTGAAAATGTCTACAGTAATACTATAATAAACAAATCTGAAACGGTTTTACTCACATAATGAGAAATTCTAAACGTACGCTAACATAAGAGGTGTAACATTCATGGCTATATTGAAAACAATTTGGGCCATCACCTTGGCCCCAAAAGCTCTGTAGAATCTCTACTTTCTTATGTACAATGAGAAGCCTTTTCAAGCGGTTTGAAACCATTGTAAATTGGACTGAGAAACATTTCGATATTTCACGCAGCACTAAAACCCCCAGATCATTCTTTTTTCAGGCTCTAACTCTTACTCGTCAAAAAATAGCTTAAAAGAGCCCTGAAGGACAGCTGTACTGAGGAATATTCAAAATGCCAGACAAATTTAGTCATAAACAGTAAGCGTGGGGTGAAAAAAACAGTCTGCATACGGTGATTGTTTGATGCGAGCTATTATAAACGTGATACAATTTGGTGGAAATTCAAGTGTCTTTAAAGGCAAATAGCACAAGACGTTTAACTCAAAAGGAGCCAAAAGTTATGTACACTGACAACATCAAATGTGTTCTCCAAGTTCCACATCTGTATGGATAATTTAGACCATCACCTGTAGCCAAAACGTTTTCTAGGCTTTTACAGCTGATCTGCTAGAGCTGGAGCTTAAAACTTCATACCAAATTCATGCCATAGAAGCTGTTTATTGGACTCTACCAATCCTCCCTCAGTGGCCTCTTCGATTTCGATGTTGTCGCATGTTGCTAGTGGGGCACATGAACGCAACGGATGGTAATACACTGCCTCTGGAGTTTTTGTGATGCGGATCTTGCTTTCCCCACTTCGCTAATATACACGACACTCCTTATGGCACAAGAAAATATCATGTGGGGCAGGCAGCAATGCGATCCTCGTATTGTGACACATTACGGGGAGGATTTTTCTTTCGCTTGCAGATGCTCTTCCATTCATTGCTTTCTTTCCTGCCCATTTGGAATCGTTGCATGGACCATCCTCTCAACTGGCACTTTGTATGATTCAACATAACTAGAGAGCATGCCAAGGTGATGTGCTACCACCAAGGTATGAGCACAAATTCTGCATTTGTTGTAACATGGGTAGTCGATGCAGGCTAATTTCTTTCCCGCTATCTGGACAGTGTGGGAGAGTGGGCTGGATAAGGATATGACTGTCCTTCAGCTGTCGTCGTTTGGGAAGGAACCAATACCATTCAACTGGACAATTTTGTTTGCATTGGTCCAGGAACCTTTCAGAAATTCTGGGAGACCTGAATCTTTGAAACTCCCGATTACCTCTGTTTGTGTCAGGGGTTCTTCTTTGTTGTCTTCTTCGATATCCTCTGTGATGGATGTTCCAAGTTTGGTAAGGTGTCTCTCCCTCTCTGTCCTGTTCATCCCCAACCAGCTGGAAGCAGTTACAGGTAGATGACAATGTGTCGATGAAAGGTCATAGGGACCTTTTCCTAAAACTGCACACTGAATGTCTCTCCTATTTTGCTGCACAATGTTCCCATAGACAGTTACTGCCTCACTCCACATGCACTTTGGGTCAGGCCTATAATCAGCTCCCTAAACAACCTTCATCTCCTTAACTTTACTTTTGTATACTGCTCTCTTGGACATAATTGTAGAAAAATTCATCCTTCAGCCCAGCTCTTCTACGTACAGGTAACAACATGCCATTCATCATGTCATCCTCTATGTTTCTTCGTCTCGTTCAATCTTGTCCCACTTGCTGGAAACGCTTTCCACTTTAGCCAAGAATTCTTCTGTGGTATCACTGTTGATGATTCCTCTCTCTTTCTTCCGCTCATCTCCAAATACATCTTGTAATAATTCACATTTAATGGAGTTCAAGCCAAGGTCTGCTATCTTTTCCATTATGTTGTCCTCGACGTGTTTCTTGCACAGGAGGAAAATGCTTCCCTCTAATGGTTTAAGAAAGAAGGACTGCACCTTGTCCCTGTCCCCGCCTACAAACACAATTCGTTCCAGTGCGTAACTACTTTCCAGAAGGGTGTGGGCGAAGTAGAGGTAGTCCTTTTGAGTTTTGGTGGTATGAAACATTGCAGGGCCTGGTAGGTTAGCAGGTTCAGCGGTTCTTTTGCTAATTACCTTTTCACTTTGGTACATTGTTGTGGTCACATAAAAATTACCAATATTGAAGGTGGTGTCTATGGACAAGATGCATCTAGAGTTTGGATGGCAGCATTCTCGTATGATGTCATCCACTTGCTCATCAATGAAATACACCACTCTAGGTGCTGGCATCCATGGAAGATTGTGCAGAGCATTATCATTTTTCGAAAGATCTAGTAAACTTGCAAATTTATCCTCATAGGCTTTGTTTTGAGATCGCTGATGAGCATTGATCACTTGCTTGCTATCTCTTGGCAAGTCAACAGACTGCTTGCAGTCAAGTACACCACCTATGTCCACCGAAATTTCATCAAAGATTCGCAAAGGGCCCTTTCGTCCAGAAGCCTCTTTGAGCAGCTTAGCCTTTGTGGATGGTGCCGTAGGGATGAACTGCTTTCCTGAATGAGGATGCTTATGCGGACTTATACGATGTTCTTCTTCAGCAAAGGTGATCTGTATCAAGCCCAAAGGCAGCTCCTCACCATCCCATTGCGTGATAACGGTGGATGTACAATTGAAGTCGTTGCACCTTTTATGGTGCTCAAAGACATTTCTCACCATATACTGTCCTGTCTGAAGCTGTTGTTTTTCCACTTTCGTCCCTTTGGAGAAATGACTTTCAACTACACGGTTGTCATTTATAAGAAAGACACATGCACTTGATCCATGATTTTCAAAGGCCCCTAAATCAGTTACAAGCCAATCTTCACTGTTTTTGAGTTTGGTTCTGTCCACCACAAAAGCAGCATTTTCCAGTACATTGGTTGGCCTGCCGTGACAAATCTTGGAAGAGTCCACGTCAAGGAGCTGAATCCTTTGCTCAAAATTCAATGTATGCTGTCCTTCATAGAGGTGGGGAGGGGTGTCGTCTCCAAAGTGTAAGGTTTCTTCCCAGTAAGGAAGGTTATTTATATAAATGAGAAGTGTGACAATTTACTTACGAGAATAACCATGTATGTCACTATATTTTTGCAGAATTCCGATTTCAGAATCATAAATTTTTGGAACTTTGTGTGCATGCTATTTCTTTTTTTTATTCACTTTCCTAACAATGGAATTACAGTCAAACCTTCATTAAATGGCCAAAGTCCCACAAAAATTGTCAGTTAACAATTGTAAATAAAACCTCTACTCAATGTCCACTTCCTGCCGTCCCAAAGATTTTGTATTGATTTGTACCTCTACCTCCCCAGTGACAGAAAGCTAATGTGAAGAAAAATGACTCTGCCAATTGCGTAGTTCCTACTACGGTGTTTGAGGAGTATCACTAAAACAATCATATGTTTTGATTCTTGTCTTGTCCATGTGATTTGTCAAATGGTTTTTTGATTTCCAAAATTTGTCCGTTTGATTTCTCAAATGGGTTTCAGCAGATTGAAAAGGTCATTGACAGGCCAACACAGACTCCCTTGTGTGGTTTTATGGTAGTGGCACGTAAGCCTTTAAATTTTCGCTCTGTCGAGTATGTCTTTGAGCGATTTACCTTTTTTATGTGATATAATCAGAGGTGTTTTGTACATTATTTTCAACAGTGGCTGATTTTGGATGAGACTCCAATTTTGCATCAGTATTTGTTTCAAGTTTTTTACCCCTGGATGGTATGTTGTCACAAAAGGCATAATTTTGCCTTTAGTTTGTTTGGTTTGTTTTTTGAACGCCAACTGCCGTTCGGTAAAGGAGACCTCTGATATCATTCTTTCAGTTAGGCTTTTTGGATAACCATGTGCTTCAAGTTGTGTTTTAAAGTTACACATGGCCTCCTGGAAATATTTTTCCAGAGTTTGTTCTAAGAAGTCTGATTGCTTCTCCTTTAATAAAGCCTCTCCTAGTAGTAGGGCACGCCAACCACCTACAGTCACATGTGGTGCCGGGATGTATGAAATGCCTCACTTTGTAAATCAAAAGTGTCATTTGACAAATCAAACGTAAAAATTTTGGAAATCAAAAAATCATTTCAGTAATCAAACAGACAAGACAAAAATCAAAACATTTAATTATTTTAGTGATACTCCTTGAACACTGTATCCTACACCTTGACAATACACATAACTTGCATGAAATGTCAACTCGCCATTTGAATGGATTTTAAGGAAAACCCTCATCTTCACTTGAATTAATGTCTAGCTTTCTAGTTGAGGAAATTTCTTTGACTTCAACTATCTCCAAGTCGCTACTTCCATCGTTGTTCCAGTCAGGATTGGTGGATTTTTGCTGTCCTACTCTGGTGGGATGTTGGACACCAGAAGTGGATGGCCCTTTACATGGCGACGGTGAAGCAGGGGAATTGTCCAGATCACTGAAATTGTCTTTTTCTATTGGCCCATACATATCTGCTGCTTTGCGCTCGCTTCTTTCAAAGCGAATTCCTTTTTTTTAAATAATATAAAAATAAGATAGAAGAAGCTGATCAGTGTGAACCATACTGACTGTACACAACTCCAACAATTGCCATACAGTTTTTTTTTAACTTTGGCCAATTATGGATGTAATGAGTTGTGATTCTATCGCTTGTAGGGCCAGGCCTGTAAACGCAAAGAGTTGCTACTGGTCCGCAACCTCCGTGTTCTGGAGAATGATCTTTAAAAGTCACATGTCAAAATTAGGTTCAATCTTATTTTGAAGTCAAAAAAATAAGAAAAGACAAAAAAAGTACTGTGGACATGACATTTCTCTTTCCAGTAAACAGGAGGTTTAAGTTGTCCAGGTTGAAATTATGACAAATGTACGAAGGAAATGCAGGAAAAAACCATTTCAGTTGTACTGAACTACCCAAAGCTTTGAGGGTTTGAATAATCGATCTACAGTCAATCAACTCTACACATAGGAGGCACAACCATGCAAAAACACACTCTAACTCTCATTCAGTTGCAAATCCTCTGATGAAAAATGGATGTAGTGAACTTTGTTATAACATAAAATGATCTTTCAAAGTACTCTGGATATGACTGGTGTTCTCCTCTGAATGTTTTTCTTTTGTTAGTGAAAGGACGAGTGAGGTTTACATGTTGTAAATTACAACTGCAGTCATGAACTTTCTTCCAATAAGCCGCTGGTCCTTGAACAAACTTACCTCATACTTTGAAGTCATCAAGAAGGCTGGGTCACTCCCATTTAATGGGACGCTGTTCCTCTTCCTCTAAAAAGCAATCTCGAAGCGCAAATGGGTCACTATGATCTTCTACCAAAATATTGCTTGACTTGACCTTTGCTCAGTTGGGAAATTGAGCTTTCGCACAATGGGGAACTCCCTTAGACAACTCAGTGCATGATAATTGGGATTATTCATGCTGTGTTCCTGATTTTCATATGTGTGGTACTAATTGCCACATTTTGCTTTAAAAGTGTAACGTAACATGCTCAAATGCAAACCTGTGAATCTGAGCGTCACTTGATCGTATTCGCTAGCATTTGTATCGAACTTTGTACTTATGCCAGGTGTATGCTTATATTGAACTTTGTACTTTTATCACATGTGCTTCTTTCAAGGGGAGGTTCTCCCTGTTATCAGTCACTTAGTGTAACAAAGAAGAAATCACAAACTTTGAAAAGAATAATTTAAGCATCTATTGTTTCACACGTGAGTGTATTTACTTAGCTAGCAACATAACTTGTACTTTGTCCCTAAGTATCTCATATAAGCAAGCTACATTGTAAACCTTTTTTTTGGATTACATCAATTAAATTGATGATTACATCCTCAACATTAACGAGTGCAGAATAAACTTCTGTTGGACCAAGTCATGTCTCTGATTTCTCTTCCTTGACATCCGTAGTGACCATTGAAGTAGATCCTCATGTACCAGGAAATTGTGAGTTTCTGTTCCTGCAGGCAAAGCAGTGCTCTCCAGAGTTAGATTTCTCCAATTGTCAGTCCAAGTGTCTGTTCATTCAGAAATTTACAGTCCCAAGGGAAAACCTATCCTCGCAATAAATTCCTCATGAGCTGACCAGAAGTCAGGCAAAGGTCATGCTGGGAAATGTACATTTAGGTCAGGTTAGGTTATGGTTATCTAAAGCACTTAAGCACTAAAGTCGGGTCAATTTTTTCAAAGAAAAAACAGCAACAACAACAAAACGTTAAGAACTAATAATTTTAAAATAATTTAAAGGAAGTGAGAGTGTGGATTGAGCAAAAATGTTTCACTAGCAGGAAAATCAGGCATCCAGCGGCCTTTTGAAATTTTTGCCGGGCTAGACAGAATTTTAAATTGGGTTATTTTTATTTTGCCCCCTAAGCAAGTTGAATATTAAATTGAATTGGTCGGAATTGTCACCCGCCACCCGTTACCTGCCACCAGCGTAAAAGACCTGCCGTATTTGGAAGCTTATTGCAAAGTGCGACAACTTGTTATTACAAAGTGTGACAGCTATTTTATTGCAAAGTGCGACAAGTGTTATTACAAGGTGCGACAGGTATCACAAAGTGTGACAGTTTTATTACAAAGTATGACAGATATTACAAAGTGTGATGATTATTACAAAGTGCGACTGAACAGCAATGAAAAAATAAATTTGGCATTTATTTTGCTCATTTCAGTTTTGTTAAGGAGAAAAACAGCTTTTACTAGAAAAAAATCCACTTCCAATGAAGACAATAGCCATCTGCTGTGACGTAAGCAGTGGAACACAAACATTGTGCAACAGGTATTCCGTATGAAAATTCTATGGTGGAGCGGGAAAGTGGGAGTAGCTCGGAGGATATTTGATCAGATAACAGCCATTCAAATTTGGTGAATTTGTATGATAGTAATGGAGAAAATTCAGTTGTACCTGCGGAACAATCTGGGCCATGCTGCATATCAATTTGAGTCACAAAGGGTGCAACAAAATGATCAACAAGAAGCCAGCCCAGAACCATATGACAACAACTCAGACTGTCTTGGAAACAGACTGGTATTCAATCATTTTGCAATTAAGTTACATATTTAGCAGATGAACATCAATTAAAGCCAATGCATAATCAGATTACCACGCAAATAGAAGCTCACAAAGTTTTGTTGTCTTTTGCTGACCTTTCTTAGATGTATTAAAAGATGTGAGTGTCAAGCATGTCAGCCAATGCCGAATACTCGCAAAAGTGTTTGCTGTGCTGAAATCGGACAAGTCTGGCAAAAAGTAGAAGATCAGAGGCCAGAAATACAAATGAAATGTATTACCGAGCATCCAGGATTCCAGTCAACCTGTTTGCACAACATTGTTTTGTTGGAAGTCTTGGTCGATGTTTCCCATTTTTCAGCTTGTATGATCAACTTGTCGCGCAACAAAAACATTTGTTGCGCTTGAAGAAAGTTGATGTGAACAGTAGAGCACGGGTCTACTTTAAGCAACAAATTTTGGCTTTGGTGATCGTTTTTCATCAAAATCACAACTGTTCATTCTACAAATTTGCTCATGCTCACAGCTGATTGGCTAGAAGAAGTCACATGTCCACATCAGAGCAAGTAGCCAGAGGTAAACAAACATGGCGGATGTTTCACTGCAAAATCTTTCCCTGAAAGCAATATTACTACAATGCCGAAGAGGTGGATATTGTATTAGGTAAAACGCTTAAGGATGAAAGGAAGCTGGAGCTTATTGCAAAGTTGAAAGAATTCCCATGCCTTTGGGTGAGGAGCAGTCCGTCTTATAAAGTCAATAAAAAAGCAAAAGAGATAGCAATGGAGGAGTTAAGCAAAAATTTCAATCTTGAGAGAGACAGCCTCCGTAGTCTTATACGTGGACTAAGGTCAGGTTTAAACCGTGAGTCAGAGGAAGACAGAGAGCAAGGTTGTCAAATGGAAATTTTACCATGCACGCAACTATATGAAGGAGGACATTGTCAAAAGTACGAAGGTAGATCCCATTTCATAGCATCCATTTATTATAACAACAAGAGGCTCCAAGTAGCCTATACTCATGCGCAAGGAATTTTTTGTTCACGTGTTAGACTTGTTTATGTTGGTTGTTAGGAATATATTCCAGTACTGGGCCACTGTAACAAATATCAACTTTGTCTTGTTTTTATTACATTTGTAATTTGATTTTAAAGTATACTTAAAACTTGATAAAATAACATTACTCCTCAGTAGGCACCTGGTGTTTTTTTTGTAAGTTATATCCATGCAATGCCATATTTCCGAGAATTAAAATATTATTATATATATCCTTACACATGTTGCTAAAAATGTAATAGGTTTCAACAACTGATACAAAATACAAGATGTACTAGACTAACCGAGAAGCAGAAAAGAAAAAGGTAAAAAAGTTAAACAAACATGTTTTATTACGTGATATTGTTCATCATATTCTTCTTGACTCAAGCAATTTCAGTTTTTAATGGACACAAACCTTGTACCAGAATAACATTAAGTATATTACAGTCCTTTTTCCATTTCCTAAAAGCTAAAGATGTAAACACTTGTCTGAAATAACACCAAAAACACATTCTCATGGGAACTAGAGCAAGTAAATTTCAAAGTTCAGAGGAATTGTCATGTAAAACACAGGCAATATTACATCATCAGTTTCATTTCACCAGTACTTTCCAGTGTTTCATACATTACTTCAAAATTTATTTTCTACATTTAGTGTTGTTAGAAATGATTTCTTTGGAGAAGATATTTAAGAGTCGCACAGAAGTTTCCAATAATCTTGATAAAAAGTTTTAGTCCACTTGTTACTTGAACTTTTGGTGGATTACTTCTTAACACCTAAGCTTGTATAACTATAACTGAACTGAATGACTTTAATCTGCATTTGATAATGGCGACAAGATAATGCTGAAACGTCAAGTTGTAACATTTATTTTTGTTATAAAATAATTTCTTTGTAAGCAAGTATCTTTTGGGATTTGAGGGACAAAAGAAACTTGAAAATTTTGTCCTGAAATCCTCAGAGACATGCTACAATATTGATACACGGTACATCGAACGTGGCCTATTACCTGCCCGTTTTGTTGAACACGTCCATTTACACGAACAGGAAGGATTTTTTGACCAAAAGATTAAGTGTACAGAGCACGTTCTTAGTAAATGATTCTTTGCAATTTGTCCTTGAATCTCCAAAACCCTAATAAATTTGAGACTTGTCATATTGTCGGATGGAGAATGACATAAACAATGGCTTACCTCTCTAGAAACACTTTCTTGCTGTTCATGCATGCTCATATGCCACCTCAGAATCTGAACAATGAACTTAAGTACTGATAGGTACTTTCACACCATATCAAATTGGGGAAAAAGTATGTTTGCGAAAAAACGGCACCTTCTTCAAGAATCCAATATGGCAGACAGAGCTCCAAAGACCATGGTAAATGTATGCATGCATAAATTTGCATGCATAAATGTGACACCAAAACGGAGAAACAGAGATCAATTCTTAACTCATGTGCCATACTGCCCACAAGTAATTAACTATTAAACAGATTAACCTTTGGTTTCTTACTAGAACACTGATTTTGTTTGCCTATTCTTTGATCTAAACCTTTTTTTCCTGGCACAAGGGTCGATAAAAAAATGCAAACGCAAATAAAACGCCATTGTACAACTTGTATTTTTTAAGTTGTGCTGCAGGACCAGGAAGGGAAAGAGTGGGTGCCTGAGGAGGTCCAGAAATTAACGGATTAGTATAGGGACAATGAGGATCTGTGGAACCACAACTTAGCAGAATATAAGGACAGGCAGTTGAAGGAGTTAAACCTGCAGTCTTTAAGCACACTTCTTCCAGGCCAAAGTGTAGACGAAATCAAGAAAGAGTGGACAACTCTGAAAACCATTTTCTCAACGGAAGTCAAGAGGAGGAGGGAAGTAAAGTGAGCAGGACAGGAACTGATGCTGTGTATTCATCCTCCTGGTGGTACTCCAAGAGTATGTTGTTCCTCAAGGTGAGTGACAATATTGACCCCCAGACAAGCACTCTGGGTGAAGATTTGGAAAATGTTGAGCCATGCCCCCACAAAAAGCTAAGATCAAACAAATTCACACTTGCTAAAGAAATGGTGGAAGCAAAACTTGAGTTATATAAGGAGGCAGCCAAGTGCTTACAGATGCTTGTTGCTCAAGTGCCCATTACCCCTACTCCTGCCTCAAATGATGATGGATAACCTCCTTCTTAAAGAGTGTAGAGATGACTTTGCAACAGTTCCCACGTAGAGATCTTGCAAGAGCAAAAAAGAAAATCAATGATGTCATCTTTGAACTGGAGATGGAAATTTTACATGGAGAGAGTGCACAACCTTTAGCCTCGTGTGTTGTGCACAATTACTGCCTTCTCAAGGATGATTTTGATAAGGGCTATCTCCTTGATAATAATGAGGACAACAATGATGATGATGGCAGTCATGGAAGTGATGCCAATGATGGTTCTACA
>Ga0126338_10001909_pt1:0-7500 | contig 13933 bp, 4 predicted proteins | sample OrbCmetagenome_2_FD_92529 | JGI IMG/M metagenome (GOLD analysis project Ga0126338, IMG submission 92529) | Coral microbial communities from Petempiche,Puerto Morelos, Mexico - Orbicella C C metagenome | ecosystem: Host-associated > Invertebrates > Cnidaria > Coral | place...
GAAACATTTTTGATAATAGCAATCATATCAAAATCGAGGGTTTTTTATGAGCAATGACGTAGGCAGCGAGAACAACGTCTATTACAACTGAATAGTAACCATATCATGATAGTCTCAGAGCTTCTGAATCAGACTACACATGAATACAGTATAAGAGTAAAATTATGTGTTCAACCTTGGTTGAAATAGAAAAATGGAAGGAAACTTCACTGTTGTCTTTTTCCACAAAACTAACTGATCGGGTGATTTCTCGTTCTGTAATAGTAAGAATGATAACTAAACTTTATTAATGTGTCAGTTGTTTTAGCCGTAAAGTAACCCTCTACTAATAGAGGTCACCTAAATAGAATTACAAAATCTTAGATAATCAACATAAGAAAAGATAAAAACATTTTAAAATGTATTAATCATTACACAGATTGATATACATAGCGGACCTGTGCCGCTTTTGCAGGGAGTAGCTACGTATACCAAAGAACTTGAGCTCCATACCAAAACGTACAACACGTCTTTAAACCTTTTGTTTAGAGTTGATCAGAGTATACATCTATCTTAGTCTGCTGCCCATATCACGAGATGATCTGGAGAGCGATTTTTCTCCGATACATGGGCTTGTTCCCTATACATGCGCTCACGAGAGACGAAAAAAAGGAAAAGAATGCTTCCAGCAATATGCTGTGTGCGATACATTATAAACATTCGGCTCAGCAGTGAGACATAGAGGACAAAAACAAAGGAAATTAATGAATTGTCCTTTGTTTTTGCCTCTAAGCCTCGCTATTATGTTGAATTTTACATCTAAACAAATGCTTACGTCACGATATCGTTGCCGTGTAACCGACCGAAAGCGAAAGTTCTATTCTTTCTGGCTTCAAGAAATACGCTTGCGTTTTTTAAACTTCGTAAAACCCATAGTTTTACCCTATCTATTTTCTAAAGGCAGCGTTCCACATATTTTTAAGGTCTTCAAGCTGCCGTAGGAGAAAGAACGACCCGCTTTCCAACTTCCGCTTTACAAAGCTTTACACGGCTGACCTACCCGTGGCCTTCAGTAACGCTCTGTAGATCTTCGCGTAACCAATTCCAGCGTTGTCTTCGTTAATCGAGAGCCGAGATTCGTGTGCATGAACGACAAAAATGGCAACATCCATTTGTAGTTTAGGAATGGTAGTCTCACACATCTCAGACATCTTGGGCATTGGAAAATAACTTTTACCGATCGGTAACTGTATGTCGAAGCTTAGTTTCTTTCCGATGTCGCAAAACAATTTCTCTACCAAGTCTAAATTGTACGTTTTATCACAGTTGAAAAGATGAACACGTTTAGAACTTTCCTTTCCTGGGTTTGTATTGAAGCCATCTTCAACTGCGTTGTTGATCTCCTCCATTGTGTTGTCCCTGCTCGGTGCTTTCCCCGAAAATGCGGATGACGTTCTTTCGGAGAAAAGAATTGCATGTCGGGAAAATATATCGTAACACAAGTCGGACGGAAGCGGAAATTGCGTGACAAGAAACTAAACAACGTAAACTCCGAAGGTTCTGTAGTATTCAATCATTGATTGCACGTTGTTAACTTGATTGTATCGCATGTCAAGTGAAAATCTCATCTTTATAGTTTTACACATTTTGCCGGCATTATTTTGAGCATAACAGGGATGCAAAAGATTCAAGCATTATTCCGGGATAATACAGTGGAGCCTCGATTTAACGAACCTCTATATAAGGAAGTCCTCGGCATAACGAACGATATTCTTCAGCCCGACCGAAGTTACAGTAAAATGTATGGAACAGAACCTCGATATAACGAAATCCCCGTCATACCGAACACAATCCAGAAGCCCAAACGTACAATATACCCCGATATAACGAACAAATGTCAACACCTGGCAAAAGATAAATACGAAGGACAAACAAGAATGAAAATTCTTTAATCTTTATAACAATAAAACAACTTTGAAGTTTATAGTAGCTCATTATACATGCAGACACTGAGACTTTCGACCCCGGCTATCAACACATCACAACAGATATTAACTTCTTTATTTGCGAAGACTTCTTGTTGTAAAAGTCAGTTGATATAGTTAAAAATTTGCTGACCTGTTTAGTTTTCCAGTGCCGTAGCTAGTTACAGTTCTGTACAGTGTACTGTAGCTTCTTATAGACATTAAAGCCCAAATGTTATTTACAGTAATCGATCAGATCCAGAAATGTAGGGTTGCCCAAATAAAAACCATTAAAAAACCCATTATTAACTTTAACTCGATAAAACGAATATTTTGTTCGTTTTTCCGCAAAATCGACCCTCGGTGTAACGAACCAATTTCCCCAGTCCCTCGGCACTTTGTTAAATCGAGGTTCCACTGTAGTGTCAAAAACTAGCTGACGGCTGCGGGCTTTGGGCAGGCCAATAGAAATCGCTACTCGCCTGACTTCTCCTCTTCTGCTGCATCAGGACTAGTTTTTCAGTAACTAGCAAATTCATGGGCGCAATAATCAAGCCAAAGTAATGGAGGATTACTAATAAGTTGCTCCTGTTTCATACAATGAGTGTTCAGGGTAAATATTAGCCTTTTTGCTTTTTTTTTATGTGAGCATGATGGAGCATAAAAGTGGCGCCTTTCGAGCATAACAGTAAGATTTTTCAAGCACAATAGTGAAAACTGAGCATAATGTTGAAATCTCTAGCTGTCTTCAGTAGATCATGGTGTCGCTGTCATGTCATACTACGAGTAGTCCCTGTTTTTTTTGATATTTTGTCTAGTCCGTCGTGCCTGAAGCGAAAGGAAACCGCGAGAGAAAAAATGGCCGCTCCCCCAGGATTTCACGAAGCCATGTTTTCTTCGCGGTTTAGGACGGTCTCGCTCGGCGGACTAAGCGAAAGAGGGACTACTCGTGGTCTACTGTCATGGTGACAGCACGATAACACAAATTCATACAGAAGCTTGGCGATACGTGGGTATGTACGTTACATTATTCAACTTTAATGAGCCAGTAGTTACTTTCTTGTTATGCTTTACCGAGTGGGGATTTTACACATCCTTTTTTTCTTCTTGAAAGAAATAGAAAGGTTTGCGGATTCGGATTAAGGCAAAAATATTGTCAATTGATTGATTGGCGGATTGGCTAATTCATACCCACAATGCAGCGAACTCTCAATCGATAGTTAGCGAGCGTGGCAAAATGACAGAGAAAAAGTTTTAAGTTTACAGCACATTAAATAGACTAAATTCGTTGATTTTATTACCCAGCGGTAAATCGATTCGCTTTATTTTCAATAATTCATTCAAACCAGTTGAAAATGGCCAATGTTGCTTAGAGCCATCGTGAAAGTAATAACCAACCGACTAAACGCAAAAATAAGGTAACATATTTCTGAACGATTTCGCAAAAACGTGCCCGCTAGTTTTTCGCTTGGACTTAGGCGAACCCGAGTCGAAGCCCAGCTGAAGGCTTAAACTTGAAGGGGTTAACGTCAAGGCCGGGCTAGGGGCCTGGTTCTGATGTGGCTCTGTCATAAGTGAAGGAGGGGAGGGTGCCTTTTTGCGACACCTTTACTAAGCTTGACTGCTATTTATGATCGAGTGCTAAATAACGTTGACTGCGACTGTGCCTCTGTGTTCTTTGCTCAGTTGTTGAACATTGCTTACTTGAGGGTTCTGTGTTTAGAGGGTCCGTGCTGGAGAGGCAGGTGACTCGTACGCCCTTGGACTGTCTCGACGGTTGCTTATGGGCATGTTTTTGCGAATCCAGTCTGATGTTATATACCAGAGTGATATGGTGAGCAAAATTATATGTTTATTATTACTAGTAAAATATATTCACCTGTCACAAGTAATTATATATGCGTACCTACAACACGTAATCATGCAGTTTGAATTCATTCCTCGCTTCAAACTTATTTCAATAACAAGGCTTTCAAAAACCTCAAAGTGAGCCTTCATTTGATCAATATATGGAATCCTCACTTTACTAATGTACCAGGTAACAGACCAGGTATGTGACAATTTTACCTCTTTCCTTGTATTTGCTAATCATAGGGGAAAAAGGCCGTGATTAAGAGAGCCGAGCGACGAAATAGCGATTTGCGAAGAACAAAAAACCTATCAAATGTTTCAGAATTTTTAACACGTGATCTAAGCAAACGAAGCGTGAAAAGAGGAAATTCTATCAAATATCTTATAAAGAACTTTACATACATACATACTACATACTTTATTTGTCATGTAGGTCAGTTAAAGACAGCTAAAAACGCTGGTGTGGACCTACAAACTTAGGTATAACTACAAAATTTAGAGGAGAAAAGATAAGAGAAAGACACTTAAGAAAATAATGAATCATTTAATTTTACAATGATTTTAATTTGATCTTCAAGTAATGGATCTTACTGTGCGGCTTCTCCAACAGAGGCAAATTGAGCAAACTCTTTGCAAATTGATTCAAATGTTAAAACAATAGAAATGGCCACAAATTAATTAATTGTTTCTGACGGTATGTGGCCACAACTTGCTCAGATTGAACTATTGTTTACATTCACAGTCAGTTTTTATTCATTACATTTCCACAGAACTTTGTTGGTGGCCTGGGTTGGAGTCGTCGCATCGTAATGACCGCCTCTAGCTACTAAAAAACAGTATCAACATTAATGAAAACTATAGCAAAATTCTCGAACGTGATTGGCTATCAGCAGCCCGATTTGAGCATTAATTGGACAGTACGCGTCATTTTGCGCGCGCTGTTGCGGTGCACTTTGTTGAGTAAACTGCTGTGTTTTTCAGCGTTCATAACGACGTTTAATCGTTCAGCGCTCAATCGATGGTTTGTTCGTTTCTCGAATTTTTTTATAGTTTTGATTAATTGGTAACAGGACTTCCGCGTCGTCCAATTCGGTCTGTAATCATACTCGTGATTAACAAATCGGACTTCCGCTTCGCGGTCGTCCGATTTTGTTAGTCACTCGCATGATTACAGACCGAATTGGACTCCACTCGGTCCTATTACCATTATTAATAGCTGGTATAAAAACCTAGAATTACAATAAACTAGCAAACATTAAGAGTAGAAAAATAGCACGGTTATTTCAAAATATTGAATCATACAAAATGCACACTGATTTCAGCTATCAGTCACCGTCTCTCAGCTTTCAGTAAATTTATAAGATCACAATCTCAGTTATCAGTTAAAAACTGCGTCATTTTCCGACAGACAGACGGTCAGCTATCACCTAACCTCCATCCAGACCCTCCCCGGACGCTAAGGTAACAATCAAACAAGAACGCCGGCGTTCGGGACTGACATCGAGCGTTCGTAAAGGAGATCAAATCAGAGATTTCAAATGTATAAGCAATCACATGCAAAACCATATTAAGTGAATCAACCCGCAACTTACTTATGATAAAATTACATTAAGGGCAATAGCCCTTGAATTGCCACTTTTCGTGTGACGTAATCACTTTTCATAATTAAAAATTGCCAGTTCTTCTGAAGTTTTAGTTTCATCAGATGTAAGACCCCTCTAAGAACTTGACTTTTTACAACGTTTAAGCTCGAAAGGGCTCTTCACTTTGTTATCGAGGGGGCTCTCACGTAGGTCAAAAGGTGAGTTATCGCTCACTAAGGTTTTGCTAACTGAACACTTCTTGCATGCACTAGAAAAAGTATTAATTCGAATGTGTCGGAACTCTAGCGTAATAACGTTTCGTTTCAGTTGCAAAACTCCATGACAGATGTTTCTGTTACTTTTTTAAAGCTCTATTAACTTGGGTGAAACATTCTCCACATAACACGTAACAGACTTAAATCTCGGTGAGGTTGTTTATTTATCAATCGTCTATCATATCCCAGATTCATGACTTATTTTACTGAAAGGTTGCGACTTTTATTTTTGATGACGCGACAGTGAAAACCGGCAATTTATGGAGATTCTGATCGTTTAAAACACGTGTATCTACTTTAGCATGTATTCAATAGGTACGGAAAAAGTTATAGAAACTAAAAAAATATCTACTTAGAGTCGCTTTCTAACTAAAAGCTACCAAAACTAACTTACTAAATAACTACACCCCGTTATATCGGTCCAAAACGGGCCATGAAAATCTGGCCGTATTAACTGGGTAGGGTAAAAATTTCATGACTGGTCTAAATTGAGTGACGTCGTAACAGAAACATCACAACTGCACTTCTAAACGACTTTTCTTTCATAAGCATCGAAAATCAGTACATACAATATTAACAACTGAAAAATGAACATAACTGGTTTAAGTGGCCGTAAAGGTTAGGATTACAGAATGTGGCGGTTGGCCGTATTAACAGGATGGCCGCATTAATGGCCATTTCGCCGGGACAAAAAAAGGTGACCGTTATGACGAGGTGACCGTTTTAACGAGGCAACCCTAAGGCAGAGTTTCCACTGTTGTAAAACCAGCAGATAAAAGTGAATATTTTGCATCAATTTCGAGCCTCGTCCTCAATCTCGTACATTTCATACATTACGACTTTTTATCTATCTGTCAGGGACAATATCTTCATTGGAAGTATAGTTCAGTAAAGCTACGAATTCCTTGGACAAGCAGCGAACTATATTTAAACTCTCTAATTTTAATGAAAGAGGATGAGTATTCTTGTACATCTTCACCTATTCTCCCACTTAAGTTTTGCATCTTTTAAAACTTTCTTGAATTTATGTTTCATTTGTTTTTATTATGTTTCATTTCTTTTCCTGAGAAACTTGTCCGGGTGTCATCTATTTTCTCTAGATATATGTTACTACTCAACCCGACTAACCCCAGTGACGCTACATATGCATGTAATTCTATAGTCTACTTTCTTTTGTATTCCTATGTTGTCATAAATGTGCTTCTCCGGGTTTTTTTATATTCAGCTGTGGCTTTGCCCGACCAAATGTCACAGAACAGATTACCGGCTCTTGAATAAATTCAGGTATATTGCGCCCAGTAATGTACGTGAGCACTGGACACCAAAATACCTGCAATGTACTGTATTTGTTGTTGTTGTTTTTTTTTTGTTTTTTTTGTTTTTTTTATAAAAGATGAAAATTTCCCTTACTAAATCAGCTAGAGTGTGCATACATTGCACAAGGCTCTACGACCTCGTGTTTGTAAACCATTAGGCACTTAAAACGTTACATGGCGTCCCAAGATAGGCTAACAAAAATATCCCGGGGAGACTCCAATATAAAAAGGACGGGGCTGCTCGTAAAAAAATTTTGAAAAGAACCCCTAAGAGCTACCAAGATCCTATTTTGTTGATGTGGCTCGAAATTTTTTTCACCCCTAAGAGGTACCAATTCCCAAACAACACATTATTTCTAGCTCAATACCTTGAAAGGTACCGCAAAAGCTCGTGCTGTTGACCTTTTGAGAACGAACACAAAAATCGCTTTTATCCCCTAAAAGGTTATACGAGCATCACCGTCCTTTTCATATGGCAGTACCCCCCCGGGTTGAAAATATGCGCACGACTACCACTTTGCACTCTACTTTG
>Ga0126338_10001909_pt1:12500-13933 | contig 13933 bp, 4 predicted proteins | sample OrbCmetagenome_2_FD_92529 | JGI IMG/M metagenome (GOLD analysis project Ga0126338, IMG submission 92529) | Coral microbial communities from Petempiche,Puerto Morelos, Mexico - Orbicella C C metagenome | ecosystem: Host-associated > Invertebrates > Cnidaria > Coral | place...
TACGCACTGCACGAGCACAGGCATCACAGCTAACATCTGCAGACAAAGAAAGCTTTGATTGTGGAATGCCTGCGAACTGGCCATTACTGGAGTTCCCTTGGTGAACAACAACTTCAATGGAAAATGAATGGCACAGGAGGACTACAGAGCAGTTTTCGTCTTCAGAGATGTAAAAACTGGCGAAATTGTGGTACAACTGAGGATTTACTGGAATCATACTTTCATCTTTGGCCCACTGAAAGAATTGCAGCACCAGTCGGGGAAATAAACCACGCAAAACATGACCAGATTCAAATTTAAGAAAAAGAGAAGGTATTTGTGCCGATTTAATCAGTTCCGCGATGTCCTCCAGTGGATGAAACATCAACATCGATGGAACCAGGTACTGTTTACTACATGACTCATCAGAAGAAGGCAAAGGACAAAGCAAGCTGAACTTCTCCATGATTGCAATGAGACTCTCAGGGGTTTCTCTGTTGTCAAATAAAGGTCCCCAAACATGGTCTACTAGTTTTTCCTCCAGGATCCCTTCTTTTTCAAGCTTGCACCACAGTTTTTTAAATTCCTTCTCTTTTCCGTGATAGGGCCTAATTGTTATTACTTCCTTGAACACATCAATCAACCACTGAGGGTCCAAGACCACCAATCTGTTTAGCTCTGGAGTGTCAGCAAAGTGAATCACAATTCTCTGGTCATGCAGAAAATTCAGCAGGGTATAGAATTGATCATCATCAACGATATTACATACTTCTGATGCAACTTGTTTTGCACGGTCAAGAGGAATGCACTTGTGGCCATCTTCTTTCATGACTTGAAGTGCCCTCTCATATCTTAACCACTTGATTGGAATGGCCTCTTTCATCTGTGGGAGTTCCTTAGCAACGTCAAGAACCTCCTTACGCAAGCGCACAACCTCTGAACACTCAAATTCATTGCCAGACTTGGTATTATCCACAACAAAGACTTCGTGATATAAGTGGGTTTCGTATGGTTTGGTCTGTAGAGAACCAAATACCTCATTGGCGAGTGTGGTAGAATCACCACCAACATAGGGTATGTCAGCATGAGTGCACACTAAGAATACTGGGGGAAGCCTGTCTGGCAACATTTCAGATTTGGGACCTTGTTGGCCAGCTATATCGTCAACGGCTAAGGAAGCAATTGACGACATCCAGAACTCAAGATAATCCAAATTGGTTTTGAAATCAAAGCTGTCCTCAAATTTTGTAAACATTCCTTGCTTCATAACTGATTTGGCTCTTTCATGTGGATTTCAGCTGAGGTCATTAACTAATAAATAGATCGCTCTTGGACTAAGAAAGAGTGGATGCGTTGCATAGTATACCGATTGTCCACCAAAATCCCACAACACTGAATATAGGTCTTCTTTGTCTTCCACCTTATCAACTTCTCGCAGCAACATTTCAATCAAA
>Ga0126338_10001910_pt1 | contig 13929 bp, 9 predicted proteins | sample OrbCmetagenome_2_FD_92529 | JGI IMG/M metagenome (GOLD analysis project Ga0126338, IMG submission 92529) | Coral microbial communities from Petempiche,Puerto Morelos, Mexico - Orbicella C C metagenome | ecosystem: Host-associated > Invertebrates > Cnidaria > Coral | place: Petempiche,Puerto...
CGAACTTAAAACGATATTTTTGTAACTAGTGCCCGTAGGGCTTCATTCTGGGCGAGTTTGAAGAAATTCGATTTTTTCGCTATTTCCAAGTCTAGTTGATATTTAGGCGAAGCTACTCTTAAAAAGGCAAGTACATAACTCAGTAATAGCTCATAATATTAACTTGATAAGATACATTGTAAAGTGTAAACTCTAAATAGGGGATAAATCGCGTTAGTTTGCCCCACAACTGAAGAGCTGTCACTGAAACGACACGAAAATCTTTATGAGCAGAAGTGAACACCATTTTCCAGACTTGTTCATTTGCTATATGTCGGCATAGGTTTGCTCGCAATGTTAGTGTTTTGCCCTCGGCAAATAAATATACCATTTTCGATATTTTAATGTGTAACACTATTTTGGCCAGCCTGTAGGGCGCTTCAAAATCAAATTGGAAAGTAAAAATGTGCAGCTATACTACACGTTAAAAATGTCCCGTGAGTTATTTTTGTTATCCTGTGATTTCCAAATTTTAAACGTTGATTTGGTAAACTGATATGTCGTGTTATTAATTCCATAGGCTATTTGAACTTTCTTCTTAACTTGTAGTACAGACTTAACTTGGTGTAAAGTGGTACCTTCGCAACATATTTACAGCTGAGTGGAAACATGTAAGCCGTTAGGAAGTTGCACATAGACAAAAGTTTGAGACTAAGTTATCATCATATGGTGTCCTTCTAGTAGCCATTTTATAATAATAATAATAATAACAACAACAACAATAATAATAATAATAATTATTATTATTATTATTATTATCATTATTTTACGCCAAAAATCGAAGGTACGATATGGCCCATTGTTGTAAACCTCTACGTTTAAAGGCAAGACTCTAGGAAATTCGATTTTATTTTTTTAGTTAAAGTAAACTTCCTTGCGTGAGTAACATTACATGTCAAAACGAAGTAAAGTTATAATAAACCGTGAGTTTTAATATCGTGAGCTTTTGATATCATTACCTCGTCTAAATAATCAAACGACAAAATACCGGGCTATTTCATAATAGATACTGCCCTGAAAATTGTCTTAAAATTATGTACCCATGAATATTTTTCACATTTAAAAACGATTAACTATCTGGCAATTTTTCGAGCGACTTTTGTTCACACGTTAAAGCTCTTTATTTTCACCGCTGACATTTGGTTAAAAACACCCGAAATGAGATTATATAATATGGTTAGGGAAAGACTTCTGTGGATTTAATCGCATCAGTGGACCAGAAATTTTAATCGCACAGTTATATTCAAAGTATATATCGTTAAACTCCTGAGCAAATATCTTTTAATGCATGTTGTACGCCTGAGTAAATACGTCTGAGTTTGGATTGAAATCCTGCGGAAAGGAAGATCACGTTAATGTCTTGGGCTGCGAAATTGACTTTCTAGACTACACCGTATTTGACTTAATTGGAATTTATTGATTTCCTCCAGTGCTGTGTGCTTATTAACATTCCAATGGATTGAGGTAGACTGTAAGGAAGTATTGTACGTGAATGAATGTGCTTTAACTTTTACTCGTTTATGTCATAAAATAGTAAATATATATTATACTGAATAATATTTTACTCGCAACAATGCCACTTAATCGACTGAAAAATAATGAAACTATCTTGTGTCGACGCGTAAGGACTTTCAGCCTTTCCAAAATTATAATCTTAACACATGTAATAAAGGAATTGTAAAAAAGTACAAATTTGTTCTCAACAGATATTTAAGGGATAATTCGATGATTATTCGATTATTCGGATGATTCGAAACAATAAAAACAACTTATTAAATCACTGAGAAAATTACTTCAATTTGCCGTTAATTTGCAATTTGCGCAGCAGTGCAAAAACCCATCAGCTGATACTCGATTCTTTACTGCTTGAAAATAAGAGGAGTAAGACAAGCCGGCAGTGAAAGAATTCATAAGGACGGTATTTTGTCTTCCAAAGTTAGCCCTACCGTTTCCCAGCCGTTAGCCTAGGCTGAAAATAAAAATTGCTGCTAGCTTGTTACTTTCAAAGGAGGTTATGCAGACATTATTCTGAGTTTAGAAAAAAATGAAGGAGTTTGTATGTGAAAATTGTAATTCAACGGCAATTTCCAAACTGACAGGGTAAAAAACACACATCAGATCGGCAGCGGGCGTTGTTTTGATGCACTCAATACAAATTTTCAGGAACAATAATAAAAATAACAAAAACAATCCTCATTGACTTGCACTTAGAGGTGACTAGTATTATCTACATCAACGAAAATAACAGGGAAGGTAATTGCCAATTGTAGCCTTGAGGCTAAAGGAACCGCAGGTTTTCGAGTTAGCCCTAATAGCCTTTTATTGTTAATTTTAATTACAAATAGGAGCGGCAAAGAAGAACTAAATGATAGCATTACGATTCAAATTTCTTAGAGTATTATTCTGACACTAAATAATGTCTTACTTCTTTGGTAATGAGGAAAATCATGCCAGAGATCTATTGCCTGATAGGAGAACATTTGTTTTCCAATGCAAACTTGGGTGAGTTGCCATATCTTTTTAATGCTGGTTATATAGGAAGGCATCTCACTGAATAAGGACACCGTGACTCACAAAGAGGTTTGTATGTAAGTACGGTTGTGATACTTTAACAGCAAGCTGTTTGTTTTCAATGCAAAGTTGAGCGAGTTACCATGGCTATTTATTGCTTGTTATATAGTAAGGCATTTCATTGGATCAGAAAACACTCTATTGCAGAGGTTTAAATTTAAATACGGTTGTGATACTTGAACAGCAAGCTCTTCTCGCTATAAATAGTTCGGCATGGAAACTTATATCAGCCTTCGGGTTCAGTGTAAAAAGGTTATTTTGACTTTGGTCGTGAAGTACATCACATAAAATAGATCACATAAAATAGTCCAATAATTGTTAGATAAAAAGTCGTATATAGAATTTTGCTCTTATAATGATCGGTAATTATGGGTAAACTTATATAGTTGGGAATGCAAATCACAAAAGGTGACGTCACCCTTTCTCTCCCAATACGTGATGTTTCTCAGCTATTAAAGGGTGAAAAATAATCACGATTTGCATTCAAAGAGGATTCAAAGCCGCTTTCTTCCTGTACAACGGGTGTTTGGTTCGTCAAAGAAAATCGCTTATAGATCCTGAAAGAGAAAGGAGCTGAAAATCACTGACTACAAAAAAAAAAAAAAGGTGACAGTATATTTAGAATAGTGCCCTGGCAATGAATTCTGCATACGTTGATGAAAGTAATGAGAAATTGCGTATTCGGGAAGTCAGATATATAATGTTATCTTAAAAGACCAGAGCTGATATGTGGGCTGAAATAACACAAAAATCGCGGGTAGCTTTCACTTATAATCATTAGTTCTCGAAGAGCATCTTTTGCTTAATGTCAGGATAAGTGTTCGAAATGTTGGATTTTCGTACAAGGTTTGTGTTCTCGAGCTTCGATCGCATTAAGCAAACGGATCGGCGAATATCCGTTTGCTGTTTTAAAAAAGTTTAGGGGCAGTGACAGACACCGATGTAATGGCCAAATGGGACCTTGCATAACACGCAACTTTTAGGGTTGTAAGGTTGATAATTGAAGAGACCAAACATAAAGACGAAATTACCATAATATGGAAGTGAACTTTGATCGACCATCGTGTGTTATCGATCCTAAATCAGTGACGTTTAATATTCGCCCAAGTTAAACATTTTCGGCAAGAGTCAAGTACAGTCACCATGTATTCGAGTTTCTTTATCGTTTTCGACGAAAGTTAAATGAACTGAATGTTTTGAATTAGTAATATGTGCTCCGTATATTAAACAAAAAAAACATGTTTTAATTTCATTTTCACGTCCAAGCATAATCCGGGTAACTTAAATACCTAATTATTTCATTGTTAAATTTCCACAGAAATTTTTTTCTCTATTTGTCAGGAGTTAAGATTATGAGTTTATTCAAGAAGTGAAACTGCCAAAGTGACAAATTGCTAATTTGCCAAACTGCCAATTTTCTTTACTCGATGGACACAAAAAACATCCAGTTTTCACTTGTTTCGTTTACTAAAGAGCCATTAATATGACACATAAATTTACATGAGGCTTTAAGTTTTTATATGTAATTATTTGCAAAAAAATAATGAATATAATCTCGTATCTTGAGTAAATAAAGTCAGTGCGGACTTGAGCTCGATTTGATAAACTGACTTTTTAAGGGAATCTTTCCATTTCTTTCCCGTATTGTTCGTTGAAAGCATACTAAGTCACCTTGTATAAAATAAGAAAATATATACACAATAAACAATAATTAACACTAAAACCATTTATCGCTTGTAATTCAATAAATATATAATTCTGAATATTCAGGTTCACCTGAGTAAATAATATTCCATTTCACTCCTACGACAATGGGAAATATTATTTTCCTACCATTTGATGTCGAAAGACCAAGTTCCCCGATTTAAAGATTGTGTTTCAAAAGATAATTTCTCTCCTATAGGTATAGCTTTTGCTCGTTAGCAAGAATTAAGACTTCGAACTTTTCTTTTTTAAATATTATACTTATTTTTTTTTTTTTAATTCTAAACGAGGATGATGAGTCATTTCAGGGTTTTTTATGCACGTACAACATATTTATCCTGATTTTCTTCTTTAGGTGGGTGTTAAATTAAGGTTAAAGGCAACACTCTTTTCCGCAGGAGGAAAATAACCAATCAATAACATCTTCCTTGCTATTCTGGGTATTTCAACAGACTTGTTTACCTACAGAGTAGAACAGAGAACTTACCAAGAAATAATGGCCAATTTAACAAGCGATGGAAACCAAACAACTTACGAAGAATTCTTTTGCTATGGAGTGGTAAATGGAATACATCAACAAGCGTTTCTTTTAGCATTGAATATTCTTATATCCATGACTGCATTTCTGGGGAATGCTCTGATCATTGCTGCTCTTCCAAAGGTGTCGTCTATTCATCCGTCTTCAAAGCTGTTGTTGGGTTGCCTTGCTTGGTCTGATCTCAGTGTGGGCCTTATTTTAGAGCCTTTCTACATTACATATCTAGTTTCTCAAGACCGTACGTCACTTTGTTACTATGTTGATATCATTTATGCTACCACAGCTGTAGTTTTCTGCGGAGTATCGATCCAAAGTATAACTGCAATAAGTGTGGACAGACTTCTCGCTTTGTCGTTGGGTCTGAGATACAGACAGATTGTAACTATAAGGCGAGTGAGAGTCTTTTTAAGTATGTCTTGGCTTTTGAGCATTGCCGCCTCACTAACATATCTATTCAACGAACTATTAATTCATACCTCAATCACCTGTATAGGAATTTTAATCTGCGTGGCAATCTCCACCTTCTGTTACACCAAAATATATCGCACACTTCGCCATTACCATTCTCAAGTACACGACAATATGCACGAAGAACCACCGAGCGAAGGAAGAACTCCACTGAATATGGCAAGATACAGTAAGACCGTGTCTAGTGTACTGTGGGTCCAGATGTCATTAGTGGCCTGTTATCTTCCATATGGTTTAGCAACAATTTTAACTACTGTACTCAAAACGTATCCGCCATCTCTTGACTTCCTTTGGGAACTCACATTTACTCTCCTTATGTTCAATTCATCTCTTAACCCGATTCTTTACTGTTGGAAGATCGCTGGAGTAAGACGAGCTGTACTAAAGACAATCAGAAATTTTTTTCATTTATCAGGTTAGCTGTGCTGTAAACGTAGAACTGCGAGATTTTGTCACTTGGAAAAGAATTGTTGTTATTGATTTTTTTGGCTTTCATGCACATGCCTTCAAAAATGGAAATAGTAATTAGTCATCCAATAAATTCTGTCTTGAAACTGGTATAACATAGATTATTCAATCCAAAACAGCCACGCTAAGATTAAAGTCTATGCAGTTTTCCATTCGCGTGTCATTGGGAGAAATTTTTCACTCGAATGGAGAGTGCAAGTAATAGTGGTATTGCAAGTAAGGTTAGTATTGTAAGTAATGTAAGTATTGTAAGTAATGATAGTATTGTAGTACGCTGGACAAAACTGGATCGACGATTTACCACAAAAAATTAAAACAAGCAAAATGATGCAAATAATTTTTTGATTGCCTTAAACCTTATTAAATTCAACACATGGAAACTTATTTTCACATAGATCACGCAAGGAAGACTTGCGTCACAGTGTATCTAAATTTGCGGACTGAATCACAAAAGTACGGAGAATTGCGCGGTTTCTGGGAAAAATATTCATGGTTTACATCGACATCGTAGAGTAATTAGACCAGTGTTGTTGTGCGAAGAACATCGTTACGTGTTCGTGGATTTTTTTCATGAATTCGGCGAGGACATGGTATGAGGAAGGAGAGATGATCCATGTAAATAGTACTTATAATCCTGTGTTACATCAGCGATTTAGAGAATCAAAGATTCATGTTGTAGTGCTACCACTGAAGGGCCAGAAGGCAAACCAAACAAAAATTTCACGCTTTTATGCATGAAAATAGGAGAAAATGGCAAGCTTCTGGTGGATGAGCCCAGAAGGAGGTCCGGAAACTTTCCTAAAAGCACAAATAGCCGTGTCTGAGGTTCTTGACCGACAGCGCTTTAACACAGCAGTGTTTCGTGCAATTGTGGCCTCTACGAAGCTCGAGCTAAAGGCAGCTATCTTTAAAACAGGTCGACCACCGATCTAGTGGCAACAACAGTTTCAAGACTTAAAAGAATATCAGTTTCTGAAGATAGTATCATATTTCAGTGGCCAAATAAGTTGTAAGTCTTTCTCGTGCTTTCTTGTCAAAATCTTGACAACAAAAAAAAATCCGCCAGCACGGAAAAAGGTTCTTCTCAAAACAACACTCCAAATGTGGCTCTTTTTTCTCAGAAATTGCGTGATTTTGCATACATTTGTGACTCAGTTACCAACTTTGGACAAGGTGTAAAGCAAGCCTCTCTTGGGTGATCCATATAAAAATAAGTTTCCATGTGTTTAAGACAATCACAAAATGATTTGTGTCACCTTGCTTGTTTTAATTTTTTGTTGTAAAACGTCGATCCGGAACAGTTTTGTCCAGCGTACTAAGTAATGATAGTACTACCAGTAATGTTGGTATTGCAAGTAATGTTATTTCCTGTAAATTCTAATTAGCTCATAAGTAACTCAAGGCCCCGTTTAAACCAGCATTGCTTAACTGGCATTCCAGACTAAATATTGTCAATAAATAGATAACTAACTAACTAACTAACTAAATAAATAAATAAATAAATAAATAAATAATGATAGCATTGTAAGTAATATTAGTATTACAAGTAATGTTAGTATTCTAAGTAATGTTAGCACTGAAAGTAATGTTAGTATTGCAAGTAATCTAAGTATTGCAAGTCATGTTAGTATTCCAAGTAATGTAAGTATTGCAAGTCATGTTAGTATTGTAAGTAATATTAGTATTGTCAGTAATGTTAGCACTGTAAGCAATGTTAGTATTGTAAGTGATGTTAGTATTCTAAGTGGTGTTAGAATTGTAAGTCATGTTAGTTTAGTAATTTAATGCTAGTATTGTAAGTAATGTTAGTGTATTCTAAGTAATGTTAGTATTGCAACTGAGTAATGTACGTAAGTATTGTAAGTAATGTTAGTATTGTGAGTAATGTTAGTATTGTAAATAATGTTAGTATTGCGAGTAATTTTAATATTGCAAATAATGTATTGTAAATAATGTTAGTATAGGAACTCAGTAATGTTGGTATTGCAAGTGATGTTAGTATTGCAAGTAATGTTAGTATTGTAAGCTATATTAGTTTGTAAATAATGAGTGTATTCAAATAAACATTAAAATAATAATGATAATAATAATAATAATAATAATAATAATAATAATAATAATAAGAAGGGATGGTCGTATTTCCCAGCCGAAATTATTGGTTGAAATAACAATCTTTGATTGATTGTGGTTTTGATCGGCACAGATTTTAGTCAAAAATAATGTTCAATAAGATTCAACTGTATGTCTTTCATAATAATGAAAATATAGAAGTACTGAATAAGTTTGAACGCTTGTTTAAATATAATAAAAATTACTTTTTGATCTTAAAAACAACAACAACAACAACAACTACAACTACACCTCTCTAGCAGTATTCTCGTGCCAATTTAACTTTTCTGATTTCATTTAAAAACTAAATTATTTGCGGTTTATTACGCTGATTATATTCTTTTGATACTGCTGGCCAGTACGCTTTGATGAAAAGCACTGTAATGTTGTAATGTAGGACTAATTCCTGGGCAATATTGAAAGTATATGTTGCTATTTTTTCAAGAACTGGATATTCAGTCATTCATCCAAAATCTTTAGCTAAGTTCGCCATTTTCTTCGTGCTCTTCTCTCAGCTTGTTGGTAGAAGTGTAAAATTTTCCTTTAGTTTGTCACCCTCTGTATAATTTTGGAGTCAACAGCTTGTCACGAAGACATTTCTAACAATCTCTTAGTTAATGCTTCATACAGGAGATAACAACACCGGTACAGTTGTCTAATCTGATTGCTAGAAAGTAATAATTTGCCAGGAAATTCCCTTTAGATGAATATCATACTTTATGTAAATAGAACAATGAATAAAATATATTGTAATATTTCGAGAGGAAGACACATCAGCTCTAGCTGGGTTTCACATGCGGGTCCTCTATCCTGACTGAACTGGAGTTCGAAAATGCTGGTTTTTCATGACGGAGGAAAACCAAAGTACCCAGAAAAAAACCCTTGGAGCAAGGCGAGAGCCAACAACAAACTCAACCCACATGTATCGCAGGGTCGGAATCGATCCCGGGCCGCGTTTGGTCGGAAGCGAGCGCTCTTAAAACTGCTCCCTAGTTTAAAAAAGTAAATGTATATAGTGTAAACAGTGTTCAGTCACGGTGTAAACAAATCAATTTTAGCTGGGTTGTTTTGAGAACATTGGATCATGAACTTCGTTTTGTAAATGCTATCCGAGGTCGGACTCTCAGTATGAATTACAGTTACGGCTATGATTGATTTCTCTTTTAAGAGAAGGTTTACCACCGCTCACAGCTACCGGAGACATTTATCATCTAGTAAAACATCAAACCACGAGATCAGAATCTTAAGTCAACGTTACGATCAAGTACAATCAAAATCAAATTAGAATCATTCATATCTAGATCTTAATTATAGGGGAATTTCCGTCTACAACACAGGCTACCTTATCGTAAGGAGAAACAAAAACGGAGCCAGCTAGTTGTGAATAAACTGTAAAATATCATTACTTCTTTTACAAAACGGCAGAGTTTATGAAACATGTTTCGACAGAAACTTCTGTCATCCTCAGTTGATACAAGTACAAAACGATGAAAGCTGAATTTAATTATAATGTCAAAAATGCTAATTGTGATCAATTGTAACAACAGAATGAAGCAAAGCGTGCAAGTGTAAGAATAAAAGAGATAATTTTATGTTAACATGGTGTAATTGTTGATTCACTGCCAGAGGGTTAATCTAAAAGAAACTTCAGAAAATAAACTTCAGAAAAACCATCACTAGTGCTTGTTCGTGTTCTTCACTGCTTGCCTTACATGTGCTTCCCTCATCTTCCACAAGTACAGTAATGGATTTAAAGATGAATTTAAAAACACAAAAGGTATCACTACTCCATAGGAAATAGTGCGTCGGCGAAAGTTCTCTCCCTACCCGACCACCCGACGTGAAAATAGGTAGCTCCCAGCCCCTTGTGGGTCATCAAATTCAATATGGCATCGCTCTGGTTATTTCCGTTTTTTCTTAATTTTCTTTCCGTTAGATTGGCAAGAGAATGGATTTGAATTTTGTTTGGAACTAATTTGATCTACTGTATTTATTTAACTTCGGAACAAACCCAATGCGGAATCCAGAAGCGGCTTAAAAAGCACATTGATTGCAGACTATTGTATCGTCTCGTGCTGTGTATGACAATGGGTGATACGGGAAATGGAGGCATGTAGCATCCTGCAGTTTGAATAGCCCAAAAAGAATATTGCTGTTTGTGATAGAGTGAAGGTAAGAGTGTTTGGTTTTGGCATCCGATTATTGCTAAAGTTATAGTTGTGCAGTGTTCTGCGGGAGGTTGAAAATGGCCAATTTCTTGCTACTTCACAAATTTAATTCGAAATATAGGCATTCAAAAGCTTAAAGGTGTAGACTGATTTATGATTATTTCGCACCTCTCAAGAAGTTTTATGTCCATTTGTACAAAACAGGAACTTCGTTCACTAAATTTTACAGTTTGTGCCCGTTGTCAAATTTGAGTCAAATTTGCCAGAAAAACTAGGACCTAGGTGAGTGATAGAGAGTGCATCTGGTATCTTCTGTACCAAAACACTTGAAGAGCAAACTTAAGTATATTTATCCCTTAGTCCACCTAACCTACCTATGATGTTAGTATGGAATAATTTGGCTGACCCCCATCTTTGACCTCCTGCCTGGTTTTCTCAGAAAATAAATATTAAATACCGAAGTGATAAATAATGATCTCACAACTCTTGTAGTGAAAATGCAAATTAAATGGCGCTCTCTAGTGGTTATTTTTTTCCTTTAAAATGACTTATATTACGAGATATTACCGGAGCACGTGATACAGTGATTGATATAAGCAAGAGGAACATTGCTGATATCAGCTGGATTAAGGTAAGGACATTCTAGAGAGTAAATACATCTTAATGGCTAGCGCACTTGATATGCCAACAGCTTTTATTGGGACACACAGTTCAGTCAAGGATCGAGACTTGAGACTCGATTCTTGCGAGAATTGAGTATCGCGGATCGAGCATCGAGTATCGAGAATCAAGTTGAGAAACGAGTCTTGCAAGATGGAGAAATAATGAGCTTGTCGCTTCAGTGATTCCTTGACAGACTTACTTAGAACAAAAGGATCGCAACTCAGGGAGAATTCTACCGTAAAACCCGTGTGAAGCACTGCATGAAACATTGACTTCATGCGGACAATTCTGCCAATACAGCGCAGTGTTAGTAACCTCGCTGCACCCCAAGTGCCAACTCTTTGTTTGTTTTTTCCCTTTCCATTAGCCTTCTTCAACTGTAAGTAAACTCAAGATTGAAGATAAAGTCACAGAGCCTGAGGAGCCCAACTTGTTGGGGAGGATGATAGAAGCTTTGCACATGGAGTTGCTTTTTGTGAGGCACGGAATTGCTGTAAAGTTAGCCAACTTAGGGCAAGGTATGACAGGCGAGATCTCTTTGAAATTATTATGTCAGGTTTAAGAGGGTAGGGCTTGGAAGTGGACCCCTACATACAAATGTTGGGGGTATTTAAATGATGAAAGGAAACCCTATAAAAGTGGAATTAGCATCAAACAATTCCTGAAGGCCTGAACAGGTCTTCAATAGATACGGCATGGTCCTATTAGCAAAAAGTACTTGTATTTTGACAACTTTAATTTTTATTGCTAACGACAGAGCCCCAAGAACCGAAGAAGCCAGCTTAGAAACTGAAGGTGAGAGTTCATGTTCATCTTAAGACTTAAAGTAAACATTGTATTTCCAAATAACAGGGTTTTCTTAAATGAAAACGGACTGTTGGAAAATCGTACTTTGAAGAGGGGCCTTCCAAACAGTGGCTGTACAATCTTCTACAGTAGCTTACTAAAATTAATGCATTGATACTTGTATTTTGCTGACCAGATTGATCGGTCCCTGCTTAACATGATAAGTAATTTAATTGACGTTTTTTTATCATCTGACAGGAGAAGTTAAAGGCTACCAGTACCAGCTCCCTGCAGTTTAGTCAAGTAGAAAATAAATTGCAGTCTGAGTGCAACAGGAATCCCCTGTCCAAGGCTCTTCTGCTGATGCACATGGCAGGACAGGCTGTCACGTCAAGGGGTCACTTGGGAACTGAACGACAAACACAGCTTCTACAGATATGAAATTTCTCAAGAATATCTCTTATATTCCTGTTCAGCTACACTGAACGGTCACGCCCTCCTGATTCTCGATTTTGAATCTCGTAGTCACGCTTTTGTGTCACACATTCTTGCTTTTTGTATCAAGCATTCTTGCTTTTTTAACACGCTCCTGCTGTTATGTCAGGCATTCTTACTTCTACATCATTCACGTATTATTGTGTTGCAACGTTATACAGCACAGGGTCGTGCTGTAGTGTCACAAGTTGTTTCGCATCACTGGCTCTTTCTTTTGGGCTTTGTTCGGGGTTATTATTATTGCATAATTACTGTTACATATTACTTGTTTTGCCTTACATGCTAGTGCTTTTTGATCTCACATTCTTTTCTTCATCTCACACATAATGAGAATTTCACATTTTTACATCACTCATTCTTTCTTTTACGTGTATGTCACGCATTCTTACGTAACGTTGCCAATTCCTACTGTGTCTATTTTTATGTACACACGTGTCACGCAATCTTGATATCACTTTACACATTATTATGCTTATGTCACCGCCACAATGTTACTTTGTTTCTGATAATTGCAGGAAAGCCAAAAGTTGATTGTTAAATGCCAACAGCAGTAAAGAAAGGTGTCCAGTTGGAACAGACAGACAGACGCTAGCAGTGATGATACACCTTTAGATCTGCCTCCTCCTCTTCTTCTTTACCGCAGCTCTTCTGTTTTGGTGTTCAAACCAGCTCCTTTCAAACACAGAAGTGGAGAAAAGGCAAGGTTCATGCAAACTAGTTTGGGAAGAAAACACTTCCATGTAGGTCTGATTGCCGGGTGCAAGCAAACTTTCTTCTTGGGCAAATATGAGTTGGGCAAGTGAAATTAACCTCAGTGGTCTCAAAAACTGTATTAAAACAGTTATTTATAAGACGCCCTGCCACATTGAGTGAAATAGTGGTTGAAAGCCTGGATTAAATTGAAATCCAAGAATACTCTGTTTGCATTTGTCCTCTAATGGCCATTTTGGCTGACATATTTGCAAGTACATGTAACAAAGTAAATGGTTTGAACCCAGGAGTATCAGTAGAAGATACGGTCCTAATTACTGAACCCAAATAAACACAAATAAACACAAGATTTCATCTCTCAGTCAACGGGGGGAAGCCCTTGGAATACAACGTGGGGAGTCCCGGAGGGAACTCAAAGTCAACGGGTGAGTCCATGGAAGTAAACGGGGAGTACTTCGGAGAAAACAGTGTGAACTGTTGAAAGTCAACGGAGGGATGGTGAAGTAAATAAAATATGACTACGAGGGACTTCAGTGGACCTGTTGTCCAAGCACCAACCCCATTTTTACCGCACCATTCCCGTTACTTTCTTTTTTTCTCTTTTTTTATTATTATTTTCCCCACCTGGACTCGAACCTCGTACCTCCCGCTCTCAAGCGAATCCCCTTAACCACTACACCACACCTTACGCTGTTGAAAACGCTCATCTCTTTTCTTAGTATCATACCTTACTGGTCCCAGTCATAACTCGGCCAGTATCCAAAGGACGAGCGCTAGTGCTCGATTGAGGGTCGATCGTGAGGGTGAGACAAGAATTTGGTGTAAACAAGAACGCCCCAGAATGATGCTGGCAAAGCAAATGATTTTTTTTAAGGATTCTCAGAATAAAACTACGCGTCTTACAACTGTGGTGCCGCAAATACGTAAGACAGAAAACTAAAAACTCCTGAGCAAATTTTGTAGCGTTTATGTTATTACTTTTAACCTGGTCTACAGTCTACGAAGCTGTTGAAATCTGAGCGCTACATCAATAAAGGAGAGGCGAGATGAGAACACTTCCTTTGCGCGAGATTTGCATTCATTATGAATAAAATAAATAAATAAATATACATTTATATAGCGCCATTTTCCACTAATTGTCCATGGCGCTTTACAATACTTTAAAATTAAAATCCTAATTCTTTAAAAACCTAAAATCCTAAATCCTAA
>Ga0126338_10001911_pt1 | contig 13920 bp, 9 predicted proteins | sample OrbCmetagenome_2_FD_92529 | JGI IMG/M metagenome (GOLD analysis project Ga0126338, IMG submission 92529) | Coral microbial communities from Petempiche,Puerto Morelos, Mexico - Orbicella C C metagenome | ecosystem: Host-associated > Invertebrates > Cnidaria > Coral | place: Petempiche,Puerto...
CAGCGTTTTCGAGCGTTTAAGTATGGACGGGGAAAAGCTCCGAAAACGGTAGTGTGAACGCGAAGCATTTAACTCGTTTTCGCTAAGTGCGTGGTTAAATGGGTAAACGGGCAGAGCGCCATTTTTTTTAACCAGTCAGTCTCATGAACGCTCTGGCTAACTTGAATAGCACTCCGGATAGCCTGAACGTCACTCCGCTTTGCCTAAATAGCTCTCCAACGAGCCGGTCCCCGTTAGTGGCCCCGTACTCTGTAGTTTAGCCCGAATGTGTTGCATTCGTAATACCGTTCGGTTTCATCTCCATATCTTCTGAAGTCGCAGACGGGGAATCAACAGTATATGGCTTTATACTACTATTCCGCGCGCGAAAAGGCGCGTGCAACTTTCCCGCGTGTCTCGGAAACAAATTCTTGAGTTGCTCTTCGATAGCTTTGATTTGTTCTTCGCCTGTCTTGTCCTTGTGCTTCTCGAACAAACTTTCGATCAGCTGTTCAGCATCTGCCTCTGCAAGTGGTTTGATTTTGTCGTTGAAAAGAGTCACGGCTTTCTCTGCTTCGTATTCTTGGAAAGCATACTTCCCTTGTAGTTTCGGGTCAACTGGTAAACACAAGCGATAAACCGTGACGAAGACTGTGGAGACAATAACAAGTCCGAGAATCAAGCCCCATGCAATAAACTGCGACGCAGTCTTCGCTTGAGAGAATTCTTTATTCAGGGCATCTTTCAGGGCGGTTGTGGTTGCCTTGGCAAGTGCTGTATCCAGAGGTCCGAGTTTGGCGCAAACGTAATAATCTTCTTCGACAAAAGCGTACACTAGCCATATAACTGGCGGCAAACAAGATACAAACAGACTGTTCTTTGCCTTCAAGAACAGCAATTTCTTCCTACGGCATCTTAACAAACAACAGCCTGTTACCGCTTGCCAAAACGGAGTGGAAGCTAACAGCGCTAAACAGAACAGCAAAATCGACGGACCAAGGATAAAAAGGATGCCGTATACCTTAAAATTTTCCTCGGGACACGAAAATACGATGTCGCCCAAGAACTCGTTGACGCCGTACAAAACCAGTGTGGCGACAACTGTTTTGAATGGCACTTCGTTTGATTGTGCGACTCCTTTAACAGCTTTAAAAGCCGCTTCTAGAATAGCAGTAAAAGTGCCAGTGATGGCCCCTGACATAATTTGTGTTGTGGACACACTCTGCAAAAACAAATCCCTTAAATGTATCGCTTGTACTTTAGTTCTGTTAACAGTGCTGATCAAAGCAGCCCATGCAGTTAATATGATGGTTTATATGACATTACACGTCTACACAGTTGAATGGTCAATTCTGACAACTAAAACCATTCAATCAGAATGCTGCCAATTCATTGTAAGTTTTGAAATTGTGTGCGTTAAGTTTTGTTTTTAAACATTGTTACTGCTTAATTTCAACTGCTGTTTTTCGAGCTCAAAGAGCTGATATATAAATAATCAATCTCATATTGTTCAAGCTTTCTCGGCACCTATCAAAGTGGGAGAGTATCATCAGTCTTGCGAGAAATCGATCAAAATTACATTAGTATTGTTGCTATAGAAACACTAAGTTCAATATAGCATTCTTACCTTGTAACATTCATACTCATAACGAACGCGTGTAGTCGGTTTGACTTGTCTTTGCAATTTAGTTTCAAGTCCCTAGAACTCAAACGTCTACGCTCTTCGGAATCAAGCTTTTATAGGTGAAAATCAAAGTTTGTGCAGCCCAGTATCAGCCGTTGTCGAGCCCCTCCAAGTCCAAACCGACATATATTTAATTGACAATCCACACAACCAAGGCTTGCGCTAATCTTTAGCCTCTAGGTTTGACTTAAAAGCAAGGCCTTCTTAATTTAGTTTAAGGTCCCTAGAACTCGAAAATATCGTCACAGTTCTTCCAAATCAAGCTTGTGTTGGTAAAAATCAAAGTCTGCACAGCTCAGTGCCAGCCAGTGTCAAGCCACTCCGAGTCCAAAACGACCTATATTTTACCGGCTATCGTCACATAACCAAGGCGTGCGCTAATCTTTAACTAGACTACGAGTAGTCCCTCTTTCGCTTAGTCCGTCGTGCGTGACGCGAGAGAAAACCGCAAGAAAACATGTCCGCGCGAACTCCTGGGGCAATAAGCACGCGCGTCTCGTCCCCAGTATTTGACGCGGCCATTTTTTCCTCGCGGTTTATTTTAAAAAGAGGGACTACTCGTAGTCTAATCTTTAGCCTGTCGGCTTGACTTATTAATGGAGGGTCTGAATGAGGGTTAGATGACAAAAACTAACTGACAACTGACAAATACCCGAAAATTTAACTGACAACTGACATTTGTAGTCATGTTTATGGACAACTGACATAAAAGGCTTTAGCCATTGTTATTCGTTTGAAATTTACTGAAAATAACTTTTCGGTGGAACCTTTGTAGTTTAATTTGTGTAACCGTTAATAATTAGTAATTACCAAACCCTTAAATTCTTGGTCAGGAGTTGGAAACTATTGTTGCATGGTTAGCTATTGTTTTGGTCTGGGCATTGTTTATTGCCTTTTGAATGTTTTGTTTCACGTCATTTGGTGATCACACCGAGCTCTGCAACACCAAGAAACGACATTTTCATAATCCGTTTGTTCACAGCTTGTTTACTTTCTCGAAAGATGGTCGAGCGCCCGAGAGCATTAAAAACTGCGGGAAATTAAATTAGCGCAAACGCAAAGGGGTAAGGGTGGGTAAAGGAGAAAGCCGTTCAGGGTTTTGCAGTTAATTATATGTAGTCAGTCGAAGCGGCACTACCGGCCACCTCTCTGCAACGGCAACCTTTTTTGGTCCTTAGATCCACTCTTATTGCAGCCTCCCTACAGAAGTCTTTTTTCCACGACGGCCAGTTACTCAATGACTGATAATGGACAGTGTATACAAAACTCCTGGCCATTTTTATTGTAAAAGGTCACAAACTTAATTGATCCGTACCGCCCGTCGTTGGTCTCTGTTTTTGTTTGGTATTTGTTTCACTGATATTTGTTTGAAAATGTGTTACGTATTCATATGTTAAAATAACCATTATGTTGCAATCCCCGAAAAGAAAGAAAAAAAAACCCGTCATATTACACCCCTACCTCCTCACAACGGCGACATCTCTGCAACGGCCATTTTCGTCTGTCCCCAGGGTGGCCGTTTCGTAGAGGTTCGACTGTGTTCTCTACAAAATGTACCAACCAATGGCCTAAGTAAATTATTAACAGCCACTTAACTGACAACTGACAAATGGCCCAAAATTTAACTGAAAACTGACAAATAGACAAAAACTCTAACCGACTGAACTGACATTTGCACACCTTCATCCAGACCCTCTTAAAGGCGAAGTTTTTGAGTATTAGTTTCAAGTCCCTAGAACTCGAAAATAACGTCTAAGCTTGAGTAAAAATAAAAAACAAAAAACAAAATGCGGTCACAAATTAAACATAACAAAACAACGCATGTTGTAAAAACCTTGATTTGAGAACTTAACGTTTCGTAAGCTTCTACATACATCATCAGAATCGAAGTATAAAACGGTTAGCGGCATTAAAATACATTTAAACGAGAAGACTAGTACCTAATAAGGAAAGTAAGGACAATGGATATAAATGAAAATAAACAGACTAAAATCTGCTGGAAAAAAAAACATATAAATGGCAAGAAGAGAAGAAGTTTCTCACTGCCAACATTTTCATGACTTCTTTTCTTTTCTTTTCTTCTCCTCCGTTTCACCGACCACGTGACCACAAGAAACGGAGGCTCTGGGGACGAGAATGGCTGAGAGTACGAAATGAATTCTCTTCCCATGCTCAGAAAATAGGACAAGAGGTCGCGATTCTTGGCGCTGACCAAAAGGAGCGCGGCCTCTGAGGACGAGAATGGTGACGGAATACCTCCTGGTACTGGTCACGCAATGTCACGTAACGTATCAAGATTTATACTGTGCTAGGAGCAAAAGCTTCTTTCTTTCTTTCTTTCTTTTCTTTCCATAACCTGCAATATGTTTAGCAGAGTAAAACGACGTAGAAATTCATAAAACAGGGAATTTTAGTCAATCAAAGCACGCATCGAGCTCAAGTAAACCTCTTGCAAATCCCTTGTAAATCATTCCGAGATTTTGCGAAATAAAACAATAGCTACTGTGAAATTGTCCAATCACAAAGAAATCACAGCGAGGTCACCGATTTCTGCACGAACGACAACAAACGTAACGATGTCGGGGGTAGCAGCCAACGTGTTAACGCGTATCGTATCTGCTTTCCAAACTGTCGCACAGTCAAACGAAGTCCCACTGAAAACCATCGTCCTCGCCCTTTTGTTGTACGGAGTCAAAGAGTTCCTGAGCGACATCATTTTCACGTGTCCCGAAGAACACTTCGCTATTTATGGCAGTCTATTCATCTTCGGCCCATCGATTCTTCTGTTCTGCTTATCGCTACTGGTTTCGTCCTCCTTTTGGCAAGTTGTAACAGGCTGTCATCTTCTAAGATGCCGTGAAAAGAAGTTGTTATTGTTGAAGTCGAAGAACAGTGTGTTTGTCGCCTGTTTGCCGCCAGTTATATGGCTAGTGTACGCTTTTGTCGAAGAAGATTATTACGTTTGCGCCAAACTCGGACCTCTGGACATAGCACTTGCTAAGGCGAGCACAACCGCTCTGAAAGATGCCGTGAAGAAGGAATTCTCTCACACGAAGGTTGTATCGGAATTAATTGCGTGGGGTTTGATTCTCGGGCTTGTTGTTATCTCCACCATCTTCGTCACGGTTTATCGCCTGTGCATGCCAATTGATCCTAAACTTCTGGGAGAATACGCTTTCCACGAATACGAAGCTGACAAAGCCGTCTCCCATTTCAACGAAAGGATCAAACCTCTCGCAGAACAAGACGCTTTACAGATGGTTGACAGTTTGTTCGAGAAGTACAAGGACAAAAGCCACGTGGAACAAGTCAGAACTATCGAAAACCAACTCAAGAGGTTGTTTCCAAGACATGCGGGTGTATTGAGTGGACCGTTTAGAGTGGAAACCAATACCGTGAAACCAGATCCTACGGTCCATGTACCCACGTCATATGCCTCGGGAGATATGGAGTTACAGCCAATGGTCGAGAAAATACATGCTTAAACACTTAATGTCTGGTCGACCAGACATTAAGTGTTTGTTGCCATGAGGTTTCATGAGTTTAGCTTTGTTTCTCATGAAACGTTATGGCAAAGTTCTGGGAAACGTCATGGAAGTCAGCAGCAAAAAGTCACAAGTCAAAGTAAATTTAAGCAGACAGCATTATGCTCCCTACGGAGTGCAATTATTGACATCAGTTTAGCCACTGGGGTGACGGGAATCTGTGGTGTGGCTTGTACCAGAACTTCCTGCCTGACAGTTCTGGGTTGTGGCCTTGCTGCCCTAAACAGAGCATGAATCTTCCCTACAGAGGGTCTGGACCAGTCCTAAACAGGATAGAGTTGCTTGATTGCCAGAGTCAAATGTGGTTTACACAGTATATTTGAGCAAGCCAAGATCTGAAACACCAGATAATGTTCATGGCAAGATAGTGCTTGTTAATTTATCCTCTTATTCTATGCTTGGAATCCTTTGTTCTGTATTGGTCATATAATAGACAGTGTTGTCCAACCTCTTTGTCCTAAACACGATCAAACTTTCAAACCCTCTGTATCACCCCTGCACCCAAACACGGGTCAAGTATGACCCTCTACCCCTGGGATAGTTATTGAGCCTAGGGGAAAAGGGTAGTCTTGTGTAGGACTGATGCCATGAAATAAATGTACCTTACATACATTGTGTTAAAATAATAATATATTTTAAATTCTCATAAACCTCCTCTTCTAAGTACATGCTCTTAAAAAATGTATGCCATTTTCCATTTTTTAAATAATTGAGACTACTAACAATATATCCCACCCGTGTTACAAGTCATTAACAAGCATTCTGCTGTAAGCTGATTTAAGTCATGTGACCCCATTAAATGTGGTCACATTAAATGTGGTCACATGACATCTACAATGGCATAGCAAAACCCTGACTATACCATGTTCCTCCATCATATAATCAAGATGCTATTTCATATCTCAAACGAGAAATTTTTTTCCTAAATCAAGCAAGTTGCAAAAATGTCTTGCTTGCATTATACCAAACAGACAAGAGAAAGGTCAATACTGACAGTGACGGAACAAATCATTGTTGGTGAACTGTTTGGGAGTAATTTGACTGCCAGCATGTTGTGAAACATACACATCAGTTTCAATAACCAGAGACTTAATATTATTAATAATAATAATTTATTGTCAAAGAAAAATTTTCACTAGACTCGATCTAGAGATAACCTTTGCTCAGATTGCTTCAAAATGTTGTTGACCAGTAACATTAAAGTTTGTCTTCCCGATGCATAATGATTTATATGCTTTCTTCACCCAGTGTATATACAAGTGGTTATTGGTTAGCTGTAAATGTCTATATCACTTTAAGACAAAATATGTCTTACCATGGTCTGACTTAACAGTTTGGATTGACTGACATTTACTTGTGATTCCTCAATTTGCAGTTGACCACATTATCTACTCTTTCCCCCACCCCCCACCCCCCACCCCCCCTTCACTGCTGGGGTTTTACAAAAAACCATCACCCCAAAACACATCCCTGAGCTCTGGCATTGAACCAGTCCACTTGCAAACTGGGTAAAATATACTTTAAGGCATTAAGACAAATGCTATTCTGTACATCTCTGTGAAAACAACTTTTTTAATGGTGGGGTATTCAGGGGTGAATCCAGGAATTTTAAAAGCGAATATGAAGAAGAAGGCTTCATCTCAGGGGGGGGTACACATCCCATGATAAATCCCTGGAATTGTGTAGTTCTAGAAAATATCCATACCTCCCCCACAGAAGGGAATTTTTCTAAGTCTCCCCCACCCCTCTGGAAATTCCGATTGAGCTTCATACATTTCTTTAAATTTTTTGGTCTTACAAAACCCCTAAACCCCAGGAAATTCCAAACCCTTCTGTGGGGGCAGTGTTGATATTTTCTGGAACTGAACATTAAGACTTAGCGACATTGACTGGACTTCCTAGGAACTTGCACACATGGTGCTCTTGGACACCACTCATGACCAAGTATATGCATTTTTACCTGGAAAACTGGTAGTAAATTATTGATGCATTACTTATTTACTTTATTTGAAAAAAGTATATTCTGTGGACAATTCAGGGGTATGACCCAGGCTGATTTGTCGAAAGAATGTGGAGTGCAAAAGATAAAAAATTTTCTTCCATCCCCGGGAGAGTCATCTGTTCACCCATACAGCTGTAATTCTCCCCATATTTGAGCACATCTAGAACCATTGCCAGTGGTTGGGAAGCAGGGTTGGCACAGTTGTGAGAGCGCTCGCCTCCCACCAATGTGCCCCGGGTTCGATTCCCGGACCCGGCATCATATGTGGGTTGAGTTTGTTGTTGGTTCTCTTCCTTGCTCTGAGAGGTTTTTCTCCGGGCACTCCAGTTTTCTCCTCTCCTCAAAAACCAACATTTATAAATTCCAATTTGATCTGGATTGTCGTCAGGCACTTTATCTTGAGCCTCTGGCTCAGGTGATCGTGCAAGCACTCCCTGTTTTTGTCATTAAATTTGCATTCACATTTGTTACATTTACAATGGTGGACATAGGTGTTTTTAAATCCTGAAGCCATGAAAGGTTTGCAGCAAAGTGTTGGTTTCAGTATACAATCAGTGTCTTATAGTTCCAATTAACCTCACTGGGTTTTAGTGTTTTTTATTTTTCATTATTTGTAGGTACTGTGTAGAAGCAAGGTAACAATGCATATTAAAATGCTCAGTGTGTTTCACAATGGAACTGGGATCTTTCATTACATCTAAATTTCATTCGACTGATCAATGGATAGTATTTGTTGACACAGGCAAAAAAACAAAGATGGCTGAACAGGACAAGTGATACTAACTAAATAGTGCAATTCTTATTGAAGTTATTGTTGTTGAAAGCTTGTAACATGAAACTTGGTCTAAATCAAAGCAAATTCTGTATGTCAATGTCTTAATCAAGTAGACAAATCATCTGCCTGGGCATTCCTTGGGTGTACCCAGGGAATTTGATGTACCCCCCTTGGGGGATGGATGGATGGATAACATAATTTATACATGTTAGTTCCTCTGCGTAAGAAAAGCTTACACATCAGGGAGGCGGTGGGAATGAGGGAGGTTTAGGAATTTGACATCTGGTTGATATTGGGGTGGGGAATTTGACACCATATGGGAGGGGTTATAAGGGGGGATTGCAAAAGTTGCCTCCAAATCATGATAAAGCAAGAAGACTTTGAGAGACAACACTGTTCTTTGTAACATGACATGCTCTGTGGTGTGCTTGAAGGTGAAACATTTAATATAAACAGTTTTCCTTTTGAAATGTTAATCAGTTTTATATCTCAATGATACTTAAACAATGCTTGAGACTGAAACAAGTCACATGATTGTGTATTTATTTTTTCCAACTTTCTCACAGCGAAAGACAAAGGTAGAGTAATCTAGATACGGGCTTGATGGGAAAATCTAGACTGCGGTCAATATCGATTTTAGCCAATCGTATTCGTGAATCTGGTAGTTCCCAGTCCTTGCGAGACACGGCCGTATAATTTTTTTATACTTTTATTGTGATTGACACTACTCACAACACTGGTATGTCTACTTACACAATTTACAACAGTAATACAACTACTTACACTACTTACAATACGATGCAATTACACATGCTACTTTTTTAATCATAAACTCTTATTTGTATACAATACAACCCGTTACATAACTTACACTACTGATACTTATGCAGCTACCCCCTCCAATACATCTACTTACACAACTTAGAATACTTTACATTAATTATCTGCAATACTTGAAAAGATACTTTACATTATTTTTGATACACTACAATACTCATACAGCCACTTTACACTATTTTCGATACTAATACAGCTCCTTACGTTATTTACGATACCAATACAGTTACTTTGCACTATTTACAATACTAATTCAACTCCTTCACATTATTTACAATAAGTATACAGCAACTTTACATTCTTTAAGATACCAATACAGCTGCATTATACTGTTTGCAGAACTGAATACGAGCATTTTTTTAAACTTGAGATACACTGGTTGTTATTTCAACGGGACAAGTATATTTAGAAGAGAAAGAAATTAAAACTGACAAGACGAAAAGGAAAAAGTAGAAGTGGCACATCCTCCGAGACAAAGATATTTGGGGCAACTCAAGCACATTATATAATGTTGTCCATCTTGCTCTGAATTTCGTCAGTGTATTATTTCTAAAAGCAATTGTACGTTCACAAACGGGATGCTACATGTACTTACAATACTACAATTTGCATAACTTGCTCTACAAAACAATACAATTACTTATTTCACTTTGGCCGATACTAATACTTACACTTCTTACAATTTAGTACGATTACTGATGCTACCTACATTCATATTATAACAATAGTAGTAAAACACGAATAACTGATTTTGCCACTGAGACGGATTTGATATTGCAAACTGAATTAAACTAATTTAACTTTCGCATTTTTCAGCTTTCCATTGCAAAGATAGCGCTGACTTCAATTCAAGAAAATTGAAAGTATTTTTCCAACATTTTGCAATAATAATAATATTTTTGAGTTTGCACAACTAAAATCCCAAACTTCCAGGTTAGGTTTGGGCTTGTATTCATAGTCCTTAAATGGTAGCTGTATTTTAGATGGTGTAAAATTAACTCTATGCTCATTATTGAATCATGTAAGAACTTCTTGAGAGAGGTTTAGGCCAACAGGACACTCCAGAAATGCATGTTCCAAGGAATCAGGGGATTTACAGAAAAAACAATCTTCGCTCTCGGATATTTTGAATCTCTCGAGCTCCTTTTTGGTCACTAAAATACGGTGTAATAATTCAAAGGAGAATTGTCTCAATTTGTTGTCGGCCGAGAGGTGAGGTATATTTTTGAATCATTCTTTCCATTTATCTTCTGTGCCAGAGTAATGTTTGACCCAAGACCTGACAGCTGTAGGTGTAACCTCTGATTTTCTTGGAACAGAAGATGGTAGTCTTTACATTTCATTTACACGGCCGTATAATGATATATGGCAAGTTAGTCTTTGTGGAAGATCCGAGCGTCCTGATTGGTTCTCTCATGGTCGGGATTTTGCCATACGGATCATCTCCAACGAAACGGCCACAACACGTTATTTTTTTCGAAAGCCGGCAAATTCAAGATTTGTGACTAAAAATGCCATACAATAAAACACTTCTGAACTAGCTTGCTCGAGCTGTACTGAACCTCGCTACGCTCGGTCCCCACTTCCACGAACTCTGGCCAATATCCGCCAGTGCGAACCTCGCGCTCGGTTAATAAGAGATTACTAACAACACAGAACTGTGATTGATATATACCGATCAGAATTTTAGTGTACAACAACACTAAGAAATTCAATCGTAACACACTTTTACTTTACCAGCAGAGTTGCGAGCGTTTTGAAGCCGGTTGCATTCCTTGGAATTGCTAGCCAGCCCGCATCCGTATTTGAGGGTTGTTCCAGTCACTTCAAAATTCTTCAAAAAAAAATTCTCGAAAATACTTTTTTCTTCTCTTTCTGCTGATTTTAAGTATGTTTAGTGAAAACACCTAAAATCTAATTAACATAGAGTAGGGCACGCAGATTCACTCATCACTGGTGTAGCCAGTATTTGTTAAGACGAAACACACACACATTATATTTTTAATCTTTTCAACGACCTAAGGTCAGATAGAATCAAGAACCACTTAGCAAATGCTTGTGTGGAATAATAGGTTGTTGGCGAGTTACTTTGGCACAATACGATCTGGATCGTTTGCTAAGGTATTCCGTCACTGTTGTGCGGTTTAACTTTTCAAATATCACATGATTTCTTAGCTTTGCAGGTGCCTCTTTCCTGATGTACTCGACAAATTCTCACTCTCTTTCCGCCATCTTTAGCCGACGATCATCGTCCCTACGATGTAGAAGATTTCCACCAGTGACTGGAGCAAACATGAGTGCTTGGCCACCAAATTTGACTTCGACAGCGATCATAGCTTTCCTGTTACTACAAAAAACGCATCCTCGTTCATACTGTACCGGATAAGGAAGGATATGCTCAATAGCTCTGTAATGGTAAGCGTTAAACAATGCATCATAGAACACAGTGAGAAGGACTAGCGATGCGTTCTTTATACCACACGACTTTTTCCTGATGTTTAGAATATGGCCTGCTCCATGATGGTCATAATTCAACACACCTACCACTGGTTCGTAATCTAACAGCCAGGTCTCCACAGCGCGGAAAGGCGACAGTGTTTTCAGGTCGGCAGGGGCAGATTTGTTGTACTCGAGAGTTGTGTCGTCGTTTAGAAATATGTAATAATGATAGCGCGGTCTTCTATCCATTGCGGCAAAGAAAAGTACATTTCGTCCAGAAGCAAACAGAGTGTTGGGATCAAACAAGTAACTCACATGTGATTGATTGATACAACGTATCAACAAATCGTGACCTTTTCACTGGCGTGACCTTTTCACTAGCGACGACGACGACGACGACTAGTTATATGGCTAGCTCCGTGAGCGGGCAAGATGAATCAAATCCTGCGCTATGATTGGCTACCGTCTCGGTCCATCTGAAACACGCAGCAAAAAAAGAACTTGGCCAATATCTAGCCATCTTGACCGAACAAGCTTGGTCAATAACCCATACTTACTTTTTTTCGTTGACAATTTCATATCTCGCTTCAGAACACCTACAAAGTTATTATCGATAACCCGTCACGCACAGATACTAAAACGTTTTCAGTTCACTGTTTTTGCAATAAAAGATTAGTTTTCTTTAACAGGAATAAAACGCAGCAGAGAAAACACTTTTCACTTTCGTCGAAATAAATTTCAAGAAATATCGCCAAAGCTAACCTCAAATTGGATGAATCCACAAGCGATGCGATAGTCTTTTCTGAAGGCTAGCATTGCGAATGAAAATTCAATTCTTACTCTTCAATTCTTACTGCAGCAAACGGAAGTAGTTTTTGTTTTTGTATCCGAGTACATCTTAACTGTTTTTCCACCGATCCTAGACAGATTTTCTGAGATAATTCTCTTGACGAACGTCTATGGTCTAAACGTTCCGCCAAGGTTCTTTGCCGTCGCCATGGCCGAAATCACATCGTACCGGCCGTTCTTTAGATTCTCAAATATGTGAAAAAACTAACAATTTGCGATCATATATTCGCCTCAATGTTAACCCTTTGAGCCCCAATTACGCATATATATGCGTAATTAATGGTCGTGCTCTTTCTACCACTTGTGACGTCATCAATTTAAATGTCTCAGATATTCTTGATAAGCAGATAGTAGTACTAGGCTAGGCCTTTCCGTACAATGATCAGGTTTAGATATCGACGACACTCCGACGTCGCAAATCGAAAAACAACGTTATTAGTTTTGGTGCAAAAAACGGTGGTAAAATGGTCCAATGCGCCTATGATTGATTAAGGTCCATTTCTAGGCTTCGCCCTTAATTAACACCCAACTTTTCACGGCAGCCAGAAAGAACATGCAACGCAAAAGGTAGCCAGTGTAACTGAAAGGGCCGAGAAAAACAGAAAGGAAAGGAGCAACAAACAAAATTGAGAACGGTTAATGGCAAATTGAAATATTGCTCAATTTTGTACCTAATCCTCGAAAAATCTCTCCTTTTAGTAAAACAGCTTTCTTAGCAAAACTTAGGCTTATTTAGCGTCATGGCAGCTAAAAAACCTGACTAAACAGTAAAAAACGGTGTTTTTTGGCGAAAGTTTGGTATTCAAAGGGTTAAGGGCGATAATGAATCTTGTCTTTTAAGGCCATAAATGTAGAACAATCCACATGGATGTCTTGGATTATAAAGGATTGAAGAGCGAAACGATCGACAACAACAAATTACAGGTTTCGTGGACCATGAAACCTTTGACGACGCTCGCAATGCATGCCGGTCGTCAGAGGGTCTTAAACACCCAACTGGGTCCTAAACACCCAACTGAGTGCAAATAACACGAGAAACGAATACAACTCATGTATCTCACGATATATATACTCTAGGATACGGGTTTTACAAGTTTAGTTTCCTGTGATCCTCTCGTTCCCTTTGACCGTCTGAGCGCGACAAAAAATAAAAAATAAAAAAAGCCACTCGCGGAATTTAATTGAATTTATCATTGTTAAATGTTTGTTCGCTGTTTGCATCTCGACTTCTCGCCAAGACGCTGTCAGAAAGGCATACAGTTGTTCTACAATCTAACGCATTCAATGAGATATATGTAATTAAAACTGCAAGTAAAGGAAAAAAGATTCTGATCAATTGCTAGTTTGTGCCTCCGGTTTTTTTGTCTCGTGATCTTGAAGACACACTTAGTCGAGCGCGCATAAAGTCTGTCTAGAGTAATGGTATGTAAATTTCTTGCTTCCCATGTGAAATGGACCGTTATTGTTTGTGATTAATAATTAAAGATTCTTCTATCCGAAAAAGTTTTAGTTGTTTTAGAAGCATGGAGTAGACGTTTTTCTGATCCGGAGCTTGGAAAGGGCACTGTGATAATGACAAGCATGACTTCGGCAAAACACTGACGGAAACACATCATGAGAAAATTAATTTAAGTCGGCGTTATCTTTGCACAGCTTAACGCGGTGATGGACAAAACACTGACCCCAAGTCCATGGACTACCCAAATGGACTACCCTGAAATGGACTAACCTTCAAAATAATGTTCCAATATGCTGGTTTTCAGTGTCACGCAATTCAAAATAGATCAAAATCAAAATCAAAACTGGTCAA
>Ga0126338_10001912_pt1 | contig 13906 bp, 7 predicted proteins | sample OrbCmetagenome_2_FD_92529 | JGI IMG/M metagenome (GOLD analysis project Ga0126338, IMG submission 92529) | Coral microbial communities from Petempiche,Puerto Morelos, Mexico - Orbicella C C metagenome | ecosystem: Host-associated > Invertebrates > Cnidaria > Coral | place: Petempiche,Puerto...
CCACAAAGTGACCCTCAAACCCTTTCCAGAACACAGAAACAAAAGGGGAGAGTCACCCGCCCTTTCGGGCCCCCTCCCCCCCGCCCCCCCCCCCCCCCCCACCCGCCCCCGCCCCCTCCCTGCTGTCAGTAAACTACCAATTCCAACAATAGAAGATATAACATTTTCAGAAGAGTTTCTCCAAACCAGAGGGCTTCAACGACAACTGAACTGTTTAGTTCGCCGATCCATAATACTTGAGAAGACATCTTGAAAATCAGTAGGATCACTCTTGGCCAGCGTGGCAGCCCTACCTGGCATTTGGCAAGGAGGGGCCATATTACTGCCAGCAACTTTGGTAGTGTTCTGAAAGCCAACGAGTTGCTCTCTCACTTCTGAAACGCCTTCTTGTAGAATATGACCTCTTAAGAGTGAAAGCAGTACAATGGGAGGTTCACAATGAACAAGAAGCTATTAAGGCCTTCACCTTGAAGACAGGGAAAACGGTTGAGGGAACTGGAATCTGGTTTCATTCCTCTGGTATTCTTGGTGCTTCCCCTGATAGGATCGTTGACCATGAAACTGTTCTTGAGGCCAAGTGCCCATACATTGAAAAAGACCTAACCATAGAAGAGGCCGCACAATCTTCAGCAACATTTTGCCTTGATAAATCTGACAGTGGAGAGTATGTATTGAAGAAGGAGCATGTTTACTGGCACCAGGTCCAAGGAGAAATGTATTTTTATCGACAAAAATTCTGTTATTTTGTTGTGTGGACCACAGAGCATGTAGCTGTTTTAAAAATAGAAAGGGATGAAACTTGGGCAGCTAACTTCTCACTTTTAACACAATTTTATTTTAATAATGTCTCCCCTAGTAGTTGCCACTGGGGGTTTTATTAACATTTCCAGTAGAAAGGCAACTGGTTTTCACAGGCAGGAAAAACTTTTTGAATTGAACTTCTAAATTCTAAGATTACCTTTCCTCTAGATTGTCAAACCAGGAGGTCAAAATCGTCCTCGCAGCCCAGTACCCAGTCCTTTAATGAAACCTCTGCCTAGCCCTCTGCTACCATCAGTTTTTCCTCAAAAACATTCTTTGGGCAAGGCTGTGATTCCAATAATAGTAGACAGACTACCGTAAAACAATTGAGGCAGGTGAAGAATTGTATAGTTCTGTCTAATTTTCATTAAAGTGGTAAAAATCTGAACTTCAAAATAAATTGACTCCACTTTCCAGCCAGAAAAATAATTTATGTCATCTTTGAACCTAAGTGGATGTTTTACAACAATATTAAATACCTCTTTTGTTGCAAGGCCTGTCTCCATTCTAACACCATGCACATCATCACTAAGTTTTGTAGCATTTTGTTTTGTACGTACTTTGCTTTGGCTTCGAGTTCCTTGAGCTCCCTCTTAGCTAGCTCCAGTTCGGCTTCCTGGAAAATCTCATGTGTTGTTCCCGGATTTATTTCATGACCTTCCACTTGGGATGGCTGCTCTTTCCTTCTTGCATTTTCTATAACTTCCTGCAATGACTGCTTCCCTGGTTTACTGTTTTTCCTTTTTATCCTTTCTGGCGCATCTCCTAGTTGCGGGAACAATCTATCCTGATTTCTAGCATAGATCTCCGGCCATTGATTTTCTTGCCATCTCGGAAATGACAACTGCAAGCCCTTGAATGCTCACTGGGCTCCCTATCTTGCCTTCTGTCGGACAAAAAATATATATATTAGGAAAACACGATAAAGTACATTGTATAAGAATTCACAGACATATAAGCTTAAGTACAAAGTCGTAGCAGTCATAGAAAACTGAGAAATAAGAAGCGGTTAAACACGATCGGCGTACGTTCATCTGCCAATTGCAGGAATCGAGTCGTAGACAAGCGCGGTCAACAAACCGTCACATTTTACATCTGATTCGTATGGAGAAGGCAATTGCAAAGATGATTTCTAATCTTAGTAGCCGGTTCCATCGCCTGTACTCGTCTTTCTGTTTTTCTGCGCTTGGAAATGCGAAAAACTTGCATGTTTGGCCCTCCGACGGGTGGCTGCAGGTTGGAGCAAAGCAATAGACCATTTTGGTCGTTTGAAACCCTTTTTTATGGATGCAAACGTATTTTCAAACACGGCGTGATTCTTTGTGTGTTGTTAGTGAGAAATACGCCTTTTGTGAGATAATTACAGGGTCGTGACCTTTCGGAAGAAGATGTTCGAAGCGAGGCGCTTTGTTATTCTGAGGTTTGTTTAGAACTGAGAATTTCGGTGTCATGGTAACGTGACGTCACACTACTATATAGCCCCTTTAATTATTTATGTAAATTGAAATATTGTATAGCCATGAGCAAAGGTCCATAACCACCTCATTAGAAAATTTTATTAAAGGACTTATATTGTCTTACTTTACAAATAAAGATTTTGCCCAGCAACGGTGAAGACAACCAAAACGAAGGCAAAGGCTACTAAAGGCTAAAGGAGAAGGTGGGAGAAAGCAATTGTAGAGCTCCGTAATTCAGTCAGACCAAATTTTTGAAAAACACATGTGTGCGCTAGAGGATGATACATACTATGTACTTATTGACTGAGTGGGAGGGCCGGACGGGAAAGTATTTGGCTCGAAGTCAGGACGTGCGTCCTGACCGAGAGACAAATAGTTTCCGGTCCGGCCCGACCTTACTCAGTCAATAAGCATTTTATCATATGACCACTTAACGGTTGAACCTAAATAGGACGCGAGTACATAACATCAGAAGGCCGTGCGCGGAAAAACTACAGAAATGATTCCATTATAAAATCTCAGTGTCATTTATTTCTTCGCGTCGAACGAGAAACTCACAATTCATCGAAAAACACGACACATTTTCTAATATTTTTTTTCAATGTAAGTCTAATATTACAATTCATGCTAAAAAGCCGACAGAAAGTTGACATAAAGCTGTCAAAAATATGTCAAAACCATCAAAAACTTAGCGAGTGACAAAAGTTTGCTTCATGTTTCAATGAAATTGTTCACAAATCTTCTTCATCTGAAGATTCAAGAAAATGTTGGCGTCGTTTGAAGCTATTATTTGTCGACCTCTTGGATTCTCTTGAACAAGGGAGAACCACCAACTGAACATTAATGACACCGATGTTGGCTCCTGCAAACAGTACCTGGGTTTGCTGACTTTGCTGGCTTTGCTGTGTAGTGGAAATGCAAGCGAGTTTTATTTTCTGGATGAACTGTGCGGTAATGAACTTGTGTTCGTCCTCAGTTTTTTTCTCTTCAAACAACACTGATGTAGAAACTGCAGAGCAATTTATCCTACTGTACACAAGGTATGTTTGTGATTTCTCTTCTCCCAACTCTGGAAACTCGAAGAAAAAAATTATATCGTACTTTGTTTTCCTCGCGACTTGCCGGTTTTCTTGCTTTTGACTGCACGGTGAATTCTTTGATGCTTTCCACTGAAAGAAGTTTCGCCTCAAGACTGTTTGCTTATTCCGAAGGTTAATTATAGGACAATTCATCCGTAAAAGTTGTTTCTTGACCGCCTGTTTGCATGTTGTTGGCTTCTGGGAAAGTTGTGAACTTCTTCAGTTGTGAGGACTGTTGACTTTCTTTCTGTGCTTTCGGAGTGAGTTGGAGACTGAAGCAGTTCTGCATCGGACAGTTCGCCTGGAGAATAAACTTCGCTCTCAGAATGTTCACTTTCATCACTCATTTTGAAGAGAACAAAATTTTGCAGCGACAAAATTGTCTTGTCATTAACTCGCATCGAGTTTCTAGTAGGGCCGTACGCATTTCTAGTAGGGCCGTACGTGTTTTTCCGGCCCTATCACTTCGACGCGTACGGCCCTCATACGGAACCTTTTTTCTTATGGTTTTCCAAGGAAATTGCGCGCGGGGCCGTACGGGTCATACGATAAAATATTACATTGCTTGAGCCCTGCCCCGTGACCACAGCATCGTGACATTATGTCACATAATACACGTCAACGCTGGATCTCTCTCTACTTACTTTAATCATTTAAAATAGAATCGGATTTAAGCCATAAAACTCCTATTTGAGTACAAATGTTCTTTTTGTCTTCAAACCTTCTGAAACATGTGATAATTCTGAGTGTTGCGTTTCCCGCCCTCTGTTTGATGGGCGAGGAATGGGCAATAAATAAACAAGCAACGTGTTGGTGAAAAATGGCTATGAGCCATTTGCTCATAACCACTTTAATTATTTATGTCAATTAAAATGATGTATAGCTGTGAGCAAAGGCCTATAGCCACCTCATTAGAATTTTTTTTTTTTTTTTAATTTAAAAACGTTTATAGTCTTACTTCACAAATAAATACTTTGCTCAGCAAAGGTGAGGGCAACCAAAACGCCACAAGCATCATGCAATGATGCAGCCCTACCCAAGGGGAACACAATACCCAATGCCCAAGAAAGCCATAAGAATTTGAACAACTAAATAAAGATACATAATGAAATGAGTCAGGCTGTGGCCCTTACTAGAGAGACTGAATATATAATGAAAATAGCAAACACTTGCAGCTGTAGTGAAAGGAAGTGAGAGAGACTGTTGCCTTTGCAAGACAGCCGTAAGTATAAACTCGTGGAGCTAAGAACGACATTGATAAAATTAATACATGAAATAGAGTGCTACCATTTGGAGACAGCCATATTTATCTCAGTACAATTCATGACACAAAATTCACGTGGTCCATGAGTCGGACTGTTACTCGATGTCAAGCGGCCTTCACACGGCAAACTAAAGTTGGCAAACTCGTGCTGGCAAACTTCAAAAAGTTGGCAAACTCGTGCCTTCACACGTCAAATCCGCGTCAAATCACAACACGCGCAAAAAATACAACATGGCCGACGTAGTGCAGTGGTACTCACGTAGAGTTGCCGCTTCTGTCTTAGTCCAATTTTATGCTAATCGCCGGAGAGGAAACAGAAAGCGCTGAAAAAATAGAAAGGTTTATTCGTCTTTATTCGCTTATCACACTCACGATGCCTTTGACAGTGCTGATATTAGCAGTATGCAGGACACCTTTCACATGTGAACTCAGTTAAATGACCTTGCTCTCCATGAGTTCTTGTAGCTCAGTAGATAGAGCACCCGCCCGGTGTTCGGGAGTTTATGGGTTCGATTCCTGTCGGGGACTCAGAATTTTTTCTTTGTCCCACGCTCGTGTCATATTAATTTTATGTACTAGTACTGAAAAAAATTGGATCAATCGTGCCAAGTACAGGAATAATTCAGTTAACTTCAAGCGCCTTATCAATACTTATGATTACAATGTGAGGTTTATTTAACAACATTTCTACCAAAACGTTCAACCATTTTAAAACTGAGTGGTTCATTAAATAAAATATATCTTTCGTGGCTTTCGGCCGTTTTTGTGTATACAAAGGATAATACAACAAAAGCTACCTTACCTCATTTTTCACGTGGCCAAAATTCTTAGCAATTTATTTTGAAAAAAAGAAAAAGGGATATTATTTTGATCAGATTAACAACATTTATCATCACTTAAAGAACAAACGATTTTTGTGCCCCTTCTGCCTTCCATATAACTGGCAGACGATAACCACTACGAACCAACAAGAACCTGCGCCAAATATTTTTTACCTTGAAAATTTTATTGACTTTATCTTTTTTGACTCTCTTGTTGGAAAATTACGATTCTTTAAATTTTCTCAGTTACTTCAGGTAAACCTCAGGTCTATTTTTATGGTGACTATAAATTAATTACATTTAATCCCAAATATACGTTTACTTTTGTTTTGTAAGCTTCAAAGTATTTGCGTTTAAGCGTTTTGTCGGAACAAAAAAAATTCCGAGCGACAACAATCGTGAGAGGATAATATTAAATGATCATTTAGTAGATAACATTGATTGATCATTGTCCAGCCGTCGCATTTTTAAAAATTAAAAACCGAGAAACAAAGTTAACAAAAATACTCAAACGAAATGAGCGTTGGCCAGCTTTTACCCTTGTGTCAGTGGCCACTTTATTTCGACTCCTAGCCATCTAGCCAGGAGTCGAAATAAAGTGGCCACTAAGAGTTGCTAGTTATATTTAATTAACTTGAAGTAAACAAAAGATATTGGAAAATTAAAAAAAAAGAAAAAGAAAAAGAAAAAAAGAAAAATGAATGACGCGAAAAACGATTAATACAAGTACTGAAACTAAATCAAAGTTGCCTATTTACGTTTTTACTCTCCATATATTCCATATATTTCCATATATTTTCCATATATTTTGGACCTAACCAATTTAGCCAAATGAAAAAGACACCGACGTTCCGAGCGTACTGCCAGAAAACCCAATATCAACAATGAACAAAGCTGCAAAAACAGCGAGGAAATTTACACTGATAACAGAATAAACGTAAGAACGCATTGGAACCTGTCTCACAATCACGATCATCCTTCGTTAACGTGCATAAATTAAATCATCATATTGTGGCCGGTTAATATTCCGTTCAGTCTACATTTGAACCTCTTCGGTTTGCGATTATTATTTGCAAAACTGCTTCATGGATAATCGAGCTGGTATCCTACGATACTTCAGTTAAAGAACTTTTCTTCAGTTATCTTATGCATAGAGCTGTAGGTCAAAGAAAGATTAAAACACCAGGAAGGAAAAACACGGGATTATTGTTTTGATCATCTTGTAGCTATATTTAATAGGTGCGGTAGGCAAAAAGGAAACCAAGCAAGATATAATGAACCCCATATGGATGATGCAGCAGTCATACATAATTCGTAAGATCTTTATAATGAAGCCATCATCCAAAAATATCCAAACATTCATAGCAGAAAAAAAAAAAGGTGTAAAAAAATAATCAGAATAAGTAAGGACCTCACAACTTTGAAGGCTTTAAATCTTTTGAACGCATGATAAGATCAAGGACCAGAAATCACAACAAAGAACGCTGTTTCTCTGGGGCAACATCAAAGGATGTGATTGGACTGCGTTTTAGTGGCGCCTATACCAAACACTTTTATTTTCTGAATTAGTAAAATACTGAGATGAAGGATTCCAAATCTACATTAAGGAAAGAGTTTGACAGTTTGTTTGGTCGTCGTAACGGCTACACGCGGTTCTCGGTTTAGTTATAATATTATGACGGGGGAAGGAGAGAGAAAAAATATCACGATCCCTCATTATGCCTTCGTGGAGATAATATCATGTCTTCTTAATTAAAGAATGCAGTTCGATACACAATCTCGCCTCAAAGAAAAAGGAAATGTGAAATATTTAAAATCATTTATTTATCGTAATAACCATCGATCTTGTGAAGTTTTGACATGTTACTGTAAAAAGTCAATTCATCATATCGAAGACATTTTGAGGAATAGCTATAAAGTTTTCTTTTCCGTTGGAGTTGGACACTCACTTGCTGTAATGGCTACACAATTGAGGACTGTTTGCAAAGAAAAGTTAGATTTTATTGTTACTGACGTACACTGACTTAAGGACGGTGCCTAGTAAATACAAAGGTTTTTGCGCCAGGTCAGGACCATGCGGAAAAAGTAGAGATCATTAGCATTGAATCGCAGCAAAATGCTGACATCAGCATTTTTCTAAAAAAAGAAGGAAATGATATTTCTTCACAGGTTTCCTTAGAATTCGCCTTTACACACAGAAAAGAAAACACATTTACAAAGCTCTTAAAATTCATGGTAAATAGTAACCAAAAAAATTTTTTAGGTATGTTTTTAATAAAAAAAATCATTGCAACAGCGCTTTTAGAGTCTCTGACAGCCTTCCTCTGGTTCAGCTTAAATACAGTCTAAATACCTTTTGCTCACAGCAAGAAACTAATCACGTGCTGAATAGGCTTGCCACTTCCATTTCATAACATAAAATGTAGGGGTAACCACGCGTTTTTTTTAAAGTTTTGATCCTTTTTGAAAAGTTTTACGGTGCTCGTTACATTTTTTTCTGTCACCTCCCCAGTGAATAAACCATTGGCATATCTCGCACTTGTTTTGTGCGCGCACTACGCCATCTGCAGGTACATGTTTACAGTTGGATTTCAGTAGAATTTTCGACAGTCAACCGCTAGTTTTTCAGCTGGAAGACGTTAACAGTTAGTGGTTAGCGACATGCTGCTATTCTAGTACCCCTGGTTTAAGTACAAGTTCATTAAATTTGATTTGTTCACAAAAGGAAAATTATGCTTTCATTTTTGTCGTGTGCTTGGTAGCGTAGTTGATTGCGTCAATGTCAATCCAGCGCGCGCGAGGCGCTTAAACCATGCCTTGCGTGATGCGCAGAACGTGTGCGCACTAACAAAAGTAGGCACCATCCTCAACGACTTTTGTTGACAACCATATTTAAGACGCTAAAACTGGTGATACGTACTTAATAATAATAATGATAATGATAATGATAATGATAATGATAATGATAATGATAATGATAATGATAATAATAATAATAATAATAATAGTTTGTTTAACAATTTAAAAACCCAAAATATTAAATACTAAATCTTATTTAAGTTTTAAAGTTCAGTCTAGATACTAAAAAAAGTGGGCTCTTTAGTTAGTTACACTCAGCCTTGTTTGTTCCTATGGCTACAAATTTGCGCTGTGTATTAAAAATATGGCTTGCGCCGCTTGCATCCGCTTGTGATGTAGCTGATTTGTGTCACTAAACTTTTCATTTCTTGTATGTCACGTATCCCACGGCTTTTGTGATTTTTTTCAATAAAAAACTTTTCAAGAAAGTGCTGAATTTCACTGTGTAGCTCTGGTTTGTTAGCGAAGTGGTTCCTGAGTTGAACATAATAAACAATCCCCAAGTATTTTATCCCAGAAGGTATATCATTTCGCACCGCTTTAAAAGCCGTACTTGAAACACAATCAAGTTGTTTCATTGGAAAAAATTTAGGAAAACAAGCAATGCGAAAATGATATATCATTTAATTTATATTTAAGAGATTCTTCATATAACACGTAAAAGAATTCAAAAAGGTTTGTAAATTTGTGAACATACGAATAAAGTCAATAAAGGCATTGTGATCAAAATGAAACGATCTAAAATTGAATAATTTTCAAGTTCAGGTAGCGTGGCCGAGTGGTCTAAGGCACGGAGTCTCTTCGGAGGCGTGGGTTCGAATTCCACCGCTGCTAAGATTGATTTTTGTAGACATCACAAGTAGTTGGCAACATGAATTTCCGACACTAGGAGGACTCTAATAAGCAAATCAAAAAACAACAAAAAAACGAACGGACATCCGCTTTGGTATTCCAATACCGAGAGCACCTCACCTTGGAATTCCTTTTGTAAATTTGGGATATCAGGAAATTTGTTACTACAAAATTCAGTTGGGAACTGACTGTTAATCGTTGGAGTGCATCAGATGAATGTATGGATTACTAGGTATTCTCAAGGAACTTGTTCGGATAGTTCACGACTAACGGTATTCCGTTTTGACTAACTAAATGACTAACTGTGGCAAACATGTCTGCTTCCCCGAATAAAAACAGGAACCACGTTTTAACGATCGTAAAAAGCTATACTTTCTGTGGAAATGTGGAAATTCAGAATCTTGACAAACATCTGTCATGCCTAAGAATATATAAATACCGGAAATGTATTTTTTTTTTCAAACACGCTACCTTTGGACACTCCATAAGTTCTTAAATGATACATTAAAAACAAAAACTGCTTTGATGAAGTTTCAAACAGAGTAGTAACAAGAACAACGAAAACGCCGACTCAGTTTCAAGAGCCATATCGTTTGCAACGGGTCTAGAAACGTTCCATGTACTCCATATTGACTTACCAGGTGGGAATCAGATGCCTTACAGTTAAAATGTTTTTTTTTTTTTTTTTCTTATTTATTTATTTATTTATTTATTTTTTTGTTATAATAGCTGACCCACAGAAAATCTGTTACGCCATAAACTTCAAAACTACCTTTGACGAAACTTTCCTAAGAAGTCTCTGGTCTTAATTACTCGAGAACAACTTTATCTATCCTGGAAATACTTTAATTCTGATGGCAAAAATTTCAAAATTTTAATTTTTCAAGACACAGTTACAATTTAACAGTTAAAAAGTTACTCCAGTCACAGTCAATTTCGCGCATACATTTCCAGATGGAATAAGGACCTCGACTGTTGTGACTTAGCAGAGATAGAAATAGAAAGCGCGGAACCCATATTGATATCACACATGATCTGCAACGGTATAATACAAACCTCGCAACGCCTTCAGTGTAGTAGTGAAAGAATTAGATAGTGTTTCCGTTATACCTGGATTTCCATATATTTCTATATCCTTTTCACGCTAACTCCTTGTCCTCCTGAATATGCATACAATATCACAAAGATATATTTTCGTCATCACTGAAAGCATCGATCCCGAAAGGGATTCGATTTGCTTATCAAAGCCTGATTCCTCGCTTGCCGGCCCTTATGTGAACTTGTGAACCACCATTTTCGGCCCCGATATTTACAACCAGTAAAATATTTCCTCAATATTTCTAAATATTTATATTTAGAAGGTTTCAGTTTCCCTGAAAACTTTCCAGGCTACTTCGTATTATTATTTTGAGGGTTAGAAAAATACACGTATACATAGATGGCATACATGCGGCAGTTTTTCTAGAACAAGAGAGTCGTTACTGTTGCACTAGACGATCGAAGGCGACAACGACTTACACAACATGGAAACCACAATAATGTTAAATCTGATAAAAAACGAAATTAGTACAGGCTCTAGTTGAGAATGACGCACACACACACACACACACACACACGCACGCACGCACCGTCCAATTTGCTTTGTAACCAATTTTTATTCACACTTTCTAATAGACTGTTTTCTTCGTCGACTAATCATTTTATACATTCTTCTATGATTGATAGATAAGCAGAGTGTGTATTTGATCTTCTCGAAATCGAACTGAATATTGCTCGCACTTACCGTACGCTGTCAACAAGAATGCTGAAAGTCACTTGAGCTGAAGTAGCTGTATATTAATATTACTCATGGTTCTTGTAAACGAGGAACAATCTAAAGGAGTTGAGAATATACCTACCTGTGCAATTTACCCGCTATCGGAGCTAGCATTCTTGATCGATGCCACTGTCAGTGCAATCTATGGTGTAAATATTTTAGCTTAAAGTGGTAAATGTAAGTTTTGTATCAATGCAAAGCGTTATCAAAAATTGCTATTATGTTTTAGCATGTTTGTTTATAGCAAAAGACGATCAGTCAGTGGTAATTGCTGAACACTATGAGAATTTTGGTTATTTTTTTTGGTTAATTTAAAGCTTGCAAAGACATATTAAGGAACACGGTCGATCAGGCAACACTTCATACATTTACCAGCTTGCATTCTATGAAAGATCTAAGAAGGTATCGAGTTTTCCAAAAATGTGTAGTAATATGGAGAAGATTCTTGCGATTTTTGGAATAGTATACAATAGCAGCATTTTATTTGTATACTAGTTGAGTTCTACTAATTGCTGATAGAAAACAACATCGTAATAGGAAACTTAAATCAAAAAAATGATTGTGCGATGATTTTGTGCCAAACGTTTTCAATGACAATGTGTTTTGTACTTGCAAGTAGTTGCACTGCAGACTACCTCTTTGGTTTGGTAACATTGGTGACTCTCTCTTAATTAGAACTTTAAAATTTGTTAATTTTGCACTGACAATAATATATATATTTTTTATGTATAACTGAAGAAAATTGCATCAATCTTGCCAAGTACAAGAATAATTCATCTAACTGCACACGTCTTATCAATACCTATGCTTGGAATATCCTTATAAGGTCTGTTTAACAATCATCCTCATAGTGGTTAATTAAGTATATTACCTCTCTGGTGGTTATCGGCAGCTCTTGTAGGCAAAGATAATACAACAAAAACTCCCGTTCGCTATGTTTCATAAATGTGTCAGCGAATTATTTTTAAAAAAAGGAAAGGAACAAAAAAAAAACTATTTCAGTGATAACAATGTTTATCATTGCTTAAGAGAAGAAATGATTTTTATATGCCTCTTTTGACTTTCGTATCACTGGCATACTGATCATCTCGATGAAGCAAAAATACTCTGCGCTAAATATTTGTGAGCCTTACATATGTACAGCTGACAATTTTCAGTTTATGATTGCCATTTCTACAGAATTTTTCGCTAAATCCCAGTTATTTTGAACTATATCTTTAATGCTGCTTCTGTTAAACTTCAGGTCTACATTTTGCTGACTATAAATAAGAAGTGAGAGTCAAACATTTCTAGTCCCGAATGTTGCTTCATTTTGGTTCTGCAAGCCATATAGTATTTGCGTTTCTGATTTGCTTCGTTGAAATGATGTCCTCTCGTTATGTGAAAAAATTAAAATATGTATATTTATCGAACGATAAGAATCTTGAATAATATTAATTGATCATCGAATACCCTGAAATATTATAACAGAATCATTGCGAGAACGCGCGAGAACCTGCCCCACAATCGCTATCATGCTTCGTACCCGTGCATCTATTCAATTCCCATGTTACTGCCTGTAAATTTTCCGTTGAATCCGCTTTTGCGATCATTATTTGCAAAACTACTTGAAGAAAAATCAAGCTGGTGTCTCACGCTATCTTCTGCATGTAACTAAAGTCAAAAAAATTAAAACGCCAGGAAAGAAAAGAAAAATGGGATTAATTTGTTGATTATCTTGTAGGTATATTTAATAGGTGGCGGTAGGGAAAAATGAATCTACGCGTGATATAATAAAACCCATTTAGATGATGCAACAGTCATACATAATTAGTAGTATCTTTATGCTGATATCATCATCAAAAAGTATCTAAACATACATGGAGGACAAAAAGTGTAAATAATAATCAGAATAATTAAAGACCTCAAGACTTCGCATGCTCTGAATTTTTTAAACTCATGATAAGATCAAGGTCCAGAAATTACTACAAACCTCGTTGTTTCTCTGGGGCAACATCGAAGGATGTTGCGACTTAGTGGCGCTTGTACTGATCAAGTTTCTTTTTTCAACTAGTGAAATACTGAGATGAAGGATGCCAACTCTGCGTTAAGGAAATGAATTTGACAGTTTCCTTGGTTGCTGTAATGCCTACACACGGTTCTCAGTCTAGGTATAATAAAAAGACGGGAGAAAGGAGAGGGAAAAAAATAGCCCTCACTGCGTCTTCGTGGATATCGAATAGTCTGCCTTCTTAGTTAAAGGTAACCGTTAGATACACAATCATGACTCAAGGAAAACAAAATGTGAAATATGTCAAATTATTTTGTTTTTTCGTAATAACCATCGATCTTGTGAAGTTTTCGCATCTTCTTACTGTAAAAGCAAGTTATATGGCCGCCTTTACCACGGAATGCTTAGCATTCTAAGATAGAGATTTCATTTTCAGTTTTGCAAGTTAATTAGGGAGGAAACGGTTACAGGCAATTCATCATATCGAGGACATTTTGAGAAATAGTAATAACGTGGTCTTTTCCGTTAGACTTGGTCACTTACTAGCTGTATGACTGTAAAATTGAGACCTGTTTGAAAGGAAAAGTTAGATTCCATTGATACGTACACTACTTAAAAGCCCATGCATAATACTAAATACTAAAACTGATTTAAGTTTTATAGCTCAGTTTAGATACTGAAAGAAAGTGGGCTCTTTAGTTATTTACACTCAACCTTGTTTGTTCCTATGGTTACAAATATGCGCACTGTAATAACGATATGGCTTGTGCTCTTCAACATCCGCTTATGATATAGCTACATGTATCTGTGTCAATAACCTATTCCTTTCTCGTATAATGTCACGTATCCAACGCCCACGTGATTTTCTTCAATAAACAACTTTTTTAAAGAAAATGCTGAATTTCACTGTGTCTCTGGTTTGTTAGTGGACTGGCGTTTCCCGAGGTGAACATAATAAGTATTTTTC
>Ga0126338_10001914_pt1 | contig 13905 bp, 4 predicted proteins | sample OrbCmetagenome_2_FD_92529 | JGI IMG/M metagenome (GOLD analysis project Ga0126338, IMG submission 92529) | Coral microbial communities from Petempiche,Puerto Morelos, Mexico - Orbicella C C metagenome | ecosystem: Host-associated > Invertebrates > Cnidaria > Coral | place: Petempiche,Puerto...
AATATTGCTTTCAGTGGACATCACTTTTTTCCGAGATTTCGAGAAATACGATTATTCGCTCTCAGATTGTTCGCTTTCTGTCAGTCTTCCTATGAACCGGATAAACCGGGCTGATTTGTCCTCTATTATTTTTTGCAGATATCTAAACCGACAATCGTAAAATCTTCGAGATGGTCGTGTTAACAGCTGCCAATCACGTGATACTGTCGATCAAAAGAACACTTCATGGGTTTCGGAAATGAAAGAACCAACAATACTTTATTTCCTCAAAAATATGGCAGAAGGAGAAGTTTCAATGTTAATAAGCTTTCCAGAAAAAAAAAGTATTTAATGTTATCACGGCTTCCCGTTAAACTGAAGTAGAATAGCGGCTTTGTTTGCGAACCCAGCTTCACGAAAGTGAAGAGACCAGATCGAGTTATGATCAAAACAGTAGTATCAGTGCGCCAAACTGCCTTTTTGTTTCACAATATTATTGTTTATGTGCTTATCAGCCCCGATCAGAAACGACGGGTACCCTCGAGAAGTATTTTCAAAAATTCTAAACTTTACGTCAGCATGTAGCATCAAAGTAATCGCATTTTAATATGTTGGTATATTACGATTTTTGCATATCTCGCCTTTTATGCATAGCTTCAGCTTTCAGGCTATTTAAAAAAAAAAAAAAACTTAAAAGAAACACAAAGGCTGTCTCTCGTTTCTGAGTCTACTTCAAAACAAGCAATACTAACGGATGGTCAGTTTTACTTGAATGCAATAGAAGCAAAGGGTTTCAGCACAGTTTCAGCGAGCTACAAGCAAATAAGCATTAATAAGCAGCACTAGGTGTAACTATGTCGAAACTATGGATGAAACTTGCTCGTGTAAGACCATTGATTCACTCAAATAGCAAACGAAACGAAACTCAAACAGCGGCAACTTCTTGTGCGCTGCTCAGCCTTAGCCGTTGAAGAATGCAGTTTGAACTTTGAGAGTTGAAAGATTTAAAAAAAAAAAACAACACTAGAACCAGAGTAGAATCAAGTGATTTTTTGGCTGAAAACACTAACTTTGGAAAGGGAGAGAACGGACAGTCGTTTGCGTTTATTTTCGCACAGCCACCACCCCCCCACTCGCAACCCTCCAACCCGATTCCCGTCTAAATTTGACCGTTTGTCCTTACTCATGGTTTTGTTATCTTACGAAGTTGCTTATACTTTACCTTGGTCAATTTACAACTGACAAAAGACAAAAGGAAGGGGGGAACACACTGGAAGGGGAAGCGGGTACTAGAACGTCTTTAGCCCTCTGCATAAACACGAGTTTGTTTTCTCAATAACAGTAAATTTTACTGAATGTGGCAGGATCAAACAAAAAACCCATAGGCAAGGTGCTGTCGCTAGCCTTGGCTTTCAGTGAGTTTAATAAAAACATGGAAGACACCTGGATATTCGCCAAGAGATGTAATATCGCCTGCATGCACAGACAAAACATATCAGTACTAAAGAATCCCTACTTCTTTTTAGTGATATATGAGTCTCGAAATGCTATGCTCGTGCAAGTAGTGGCGAAAAAAAACTATATTCTCCACAACAAGAAAATAACAGAATCGAATGAGTCTGGGAAATAACGTTTCCAAAATGCAAATTTAACATCACTTCATATCCAAAATACAGGTCCGTATGGCGTGCACAAACGGCGGTTATATTTGTTGGCGTGTCAACAGCTTCAAAACGTATTTGGGCTGCGAAACGATCCGAAATTTTACCACCTGCTTTTCAAACTTAAATGATAGATAACTCTGACTAATCTGGTTCCGGAAGAGGCAGTATGCTGACACTGAGCATCACGCCTTCCCATACACTTTGTTTAAACCACTCTATAAGCCTTTAAGAGGGCCACTCATTCAAACGATCGGGTGTCTGCTGTCATGTACCACACCCTCTGAATGAAGTTGACTTACTTTGTTCTTTGGTACAGAATTAGTAAGGCGGCTAAAAATTGGTCTGCCCAATTCATTGACACCGAAGTTATGGCAGCTGTTGATAAATATTTTCCGCTTTGAAAAGTACCGAATTTAACGTATTTGTATCTCGAGGAAAACTGCAACAACAAGAACAATAATGTATTTATCCTGTTGACAGTTAAAGTTATGAATTACTGCTAATGAGAAAAACCGCACTTCACATCCCAGCCACAAAAATTTGTTAATCACGAGCTATCAATTAGGGTTTTATGGCACAAATGTAAAGTTAGTTCAATCGAAGGTGCACCACTAGAATGTTTGTCAACTGTAATGGTCGTACAATGATTAGTGTTTGGCGTCCGCAGATGTAAACATTTGAGACATTTTGGTGCTTATATTAAAGAATAATGTCATCATGGGGTTTTATTCACAACAGTAAAAGCTTGAACTACCTTGAACAACGTAATAAACAGAGCCACACAAAGTTCTGTTCGATAGCTGTTATTGGAATGGCAGCAGACATAAGCAATTCATCAACAAACATTAAAGTTAGAACCACCTTTTACAGCATGATAAACAGTGCCGCTCATGAAAGTAGTGCTCAATAGCTTTCATTTGAATGGTCGCACACTATTCTATCCACAGACGTGATTAGCAGACGTGATTATCCACAGACTATTCTATTAACAGTGCCACATGAAAGTACTGCTCAGTAGCTTTCATTTGGTCACAAACTAGGGCTTCACGATCCACAGACTTAAAAGCTAGAACCACCTTGTACAACATAATAAACAGTACCGCATGAAAGTACTGCTCAATTGTTTTCTTTTGAATGGTCACAAGGGTTTCAGCCACAGATGCTAATTTAAAGTTACAAAGAACATGTTCAGTATAATAAACTCAACCATGAAAGCTCTGCTCAAAAGCGTTTACTAATAATTCTCAGGTACCGAACTCCATAAAGAAACAATTTCATATAGCTGGAGAGCTCCGCGCCTTTTGTAGTTCACCATACTACAGACTTGTTTCCAAGCATCTTAAGATAAGTTCTGCTAAACACTTTTTTTTTCTTTTAATTTTAAGTATTTTTAATGGACAAATCCGCATGAGTTTTTTATTCCTAAAGGAGCCTCATCACAGTTAGTGCATTTTGAAAAGTTTAGGCTAACTTTTTTAAGTTCGTCGTTTGTAATCCGGGTAAAACCGCTCCATCCTAAACCATCCTTGTTCCTTTATGGTTTAGTACTATCTCTTTGGTGTTTTCCTTTCTTAGAGCTACCATTTTTAGGTTTTATTTAATTTAGTGGTAATTTTATACCTGGCCAAAATAACTCGAAATATCTTGACTGAGCTCCTTTATGCTAAAAACGTTGTTCTTGAAGCCTTGCTGGAGAACTATTGGTTATTTTTCGGTTCAAATTCCTTTTTGAACTTTGCTATAGACTCAGCCGGTCCTTGCAACATTAAGAAAGTCTATTATTGGATTGGTATCGGTAACATTTTGGGCGTTATTCACTGACAAATCGATTGCAATGAGCTTCAGGTCGCTGAACGAACGAATGCTCATTAAATGAGAAAAGATGCACATTGATGCACCCCTACATATATGTGGCCTCAAGTTAATATTTCTTTCCTTAAAGACCCCGGTAATATACCAAAATGTACCTAAATGATTTTGCTTTCTGCATATAAACAGAGACACGACATTTATAACCAAGTTTAACCAGATAACAAAAGCACAGAACTCTTAAAACACAGATTCATTTATACTATAAGCTCTTGCTCGTAAGTTACAGGACTACTTATTTGTGTTACGTTCCCCTGATACAATTAGTTAGTATAAGCCTGGTAAAAACTGGACAAAGTTAAACGTTTCTTCCAAGATATCATTCTTTAAAAAGATATTCTTCAATCGATGATGGAGCGTAACACAGAGGAGGAGGAGGGAATTCAGGTATCGTGAGCTTCATAAATCAAACCCAGTGATCAAATATACTTGATGACCTTGTAATCACGTCAACTACTGAGCAAGTTTCGTAACATTTATCCTGCAAGAATCTGATAACTTCCAAGTCTCAATATCAGTCTAAAAATAGAACAATTGAGCTTTGAAATGATTGTTTATACGACACTAAGAACATGCGTCAGGCCACTTAACTGCCAGTACAGGGGATAACAAGCGAGCAAGCCAATTAATACGGCGACGATTGTCTGTAAAACCGGACATAGCTACAAAATTTGTGCAAATCCTTTTATAACTTTGAATAAAGACTGTATAAACCTTATCTTTGTTTATTCCATTACGTACACAGAGCCATTTTACCGTGAAAAATTAGTATTGGTTACTGCGGTTGGAGTGTATACTGTAACAGATCAAAAGCTAATGATCCGAGGTTATATAATTGGGTTGCTCGGCAGCTGAAAGATGCTACGAGTTGCTTTAACCTTTACACTTTGCGCGTATATCTCGTTGTCATTTTACGTCTATGATCCCAGTGTGTGACCATTCCAAAAAGTTGAGTTATTTGACAATTCTTAAATGTGGGTGAAGTTTGGTTTTCGAGGTTTTAGATGATACAATTTGGCATTTTTTTAAAGTTAATTTTGAAATTCATGCTTAACCTTTGGTAGGACTCAAATTCAACACTCATTACAGGTTTCAGGAAAGATTTGGTTATTGAAAACTCACAGGGAAGACTAGACGAAGAAGGGAAAAAATACCCTAGCTGGCGGAAACTGGAAAACAAATTTGCGTGACAGGTGAATAGCGCTAATCAGAGCCAAGAAAAATACTCGGAAGCCTCAATTCGAGAATTATCGGTTCTTTCCGTGCACAGCCATACATTTCTTCCCGGCGATGCTTAAAAGTCATTTATTTCGGGCTGATATTAGATATTGTTAAAGACAATAGCTTTAGGAATTTACGAGAAGCATTTAGGAAAGGATACGATCCATTTCGCCACTTAATACTGATTTCAGTAGAAATTCCATACATACTTACCTTTACCTGGTCATTTCAGTGAAGACCGGTTTGAAATACGATAAACGTCTTGGAAATAGTTATACTAACTCCACAACAAATTTAACTCATTAATCCTTCGCAATGTATACCAAGGTTAGTTGTGCGTTTAAAAAAGAATGTCGTTTAATACAAAGCGATTGCGCGAGTTTTAACAGGAAAGTTTTAACAACTAAAAACTAAACTAAATGAAGGGAGTGTACACTGGGAAAAGTAAGTAAGGGAGAAAAGAATTTTGCAAACACCAAACATACAAATAGAGTCATCTTTTTAACTCAGCAAACGATGCGGGCACAATATCAAGATCAGTTCCGGCGGCTTATAAACGAGGCTGTATATTGGTTATCCAGGAGACAATTTATACAGGATGAGTTGAATTAATTAAGATAGCTTGATTTGAGTTGCAAAAAGGCAAATTGCTGAGGTTTGATCCTAGATATTAGATGTAAAACAGATTAGAAAAGGAAAGAGCTTAAGAAGAATCTGGTTAGTAACTGAAAGAAGTGAATTATGTGGTTTGGGAGTAAAAATAGCTTTCGGTACTCAAGATATATATAATATGGTCCTATATATAACATGATGGCTTTTTAAGGCCGCTCTGTCACGCGAGAGCTTAAAGACACGAAGATAGAAAAAGCAAGTCTTAACGCGATAACTTTATAAGTAACGACTAGTTCGAAGACTTTTACAATTACTTTAAAATGTTAACTTAAATTCACATTGCACAATAAAAAAAAAAATACTAAGACGATTGGGATAATAATGCTCTGAAAGAGTTGAATATCCGAAAAAAATTCGATGTAAAATTAAAAAGAACATTAAATAAACAGCTAACCAAAAATGTCATTTTGCGACGAAATGGTTTGACTAAAGTCTTTGTTCAGTTACAAAAAGGGTTTCGTCACCATTTCTATGTTTGCAAAATAATCTGCTGCGCTAATAATAGTCCGTAAATTTTTACCCCGGCTAAATACAAAGATTAAGATAAATTTAAGCTTGAAAAGACCCGCGGTTATTTAAAAATAAACTAAACAAAAAGTAAACGATAAGACTTACGTTTTATGACTTCGCGTCAGAGAGAATCTTAAAGCCTTTGGATTGACTGAGCCACAACTGAAGAAGTGTGCTCCTAGGAGGTCGTTGCCGAAAAGAATGGTCTACTTAATAAGCTTCAATAAAGAGAGAATTCGCTGCATAAAAATGCGGCAGAGTCCCTCTCATCGATCAATATAGCTCTGATGTCATTGGGACGGCGCTTGACTTTATATAAAGCCACTTAAGGCCAAGAAAACAATGGCTGAGTGCAGTACTTGATGGGCCTATATTTGCATTCGCACGAGACATTTAATCATGCACAAACGTCGCTGCTCATTGGTTAAACAAGAATGATTGGCAAATGCGGTCTGTTTGGTGGTTTGCAGGAAGTAACGTCACGAAGACACTGGAGGAAATCATTTCTCTTGTAAAAACATTCCATTTCTTAAAAAACATTCTTATAATTCATTCGCTTGAATGAACATATATATTTTGAAATATCCAAGTACCATACTTGGCTAAAAGGGCAATATCAGAATTAAACGAAAAATTTCAAGCGTCAAATTAAGGGTGCTCCACGAGCGGAGTATGAAACTCAGCAGGTCATCTCATTCGAATTTAAGATGGTTTTTGACCGGTGAACAACTTTAAGCCTAATTCATTACTTCCTGAGATTTGTAACTAAATAAGATAAAAATGCCATGGTCTTCGAGATAGGATATTTTTATAATTGGTAGCTTTTCAATAAGCAGGGCAGTACAATTGCCAATCGTCGGGAAGGCGTTTTGTCGAGACGACGAAAATAAATAGAAGAGGGCTGTTCAACAAGCCTTACAATATGGTTATTTTCCTTTAAGATTTTCGTATCGTTGTTATTTACAAAAACACATTTAGGTATTGCGTTCGAATGTATAACAACCATAACTGATAACTTGATATGACGAGCGGGCGGTACAATCTGATTTTTTCTCGCCGAAAACGAGAAAGACATCGACAAAGAGTTACAAGTAAACACGTGCTCTACCTGATTTTCTAGCACTACCGCCGTCTTCTTGCGTGCATTCTATAGTTGCTATAAAAAAAACCAGACGGGAATTTTATTTAAAAGCACATATCCAGTACTTGTGCTTTCTCTCAACGTATGCCAGGCGCAGATTACAAAAGAAACAGGTAGCGTGTGATAATAGGCTGTATTCTCACTTACAGCCCTTCCTGTACTTGTACCTACTGCTCACGCTCTCCAAACTGACCCATTGTACGCTAAAATCAGGAATCTGCCGACTTCAAGTACAAAATCTATTTGGTGCGATTTGAAACTAACCTGTTTGTGCCAGCTCCCTGGTTTGTATTGCGCATTGGTCCGAGATCAGCGTTTCTATTTAATTGAATGCGCACCATTTACTCCACTTACTATGTCGTCTTTCTCGCTTTTTACTGGGTAAACAATAAGTCGAATAAGAACGACTGACTGTTCTGGCAGTTTTGATACATACTGTAAGCCCAGTTTAGATACTAGATAATTTAAATCGTGTTAACTTACGATTGTTCACACGTACATACCAAATGAGTTTTTTCGTTGCTCTTTTGAACAAGCCGCTAAATTAGAGTAATAATGTGACAGGGATTGACTGTCAAAGGTCTTAGGTCTGCATGGCTGTATAAGTGACTTATAAGCTTCTTAGTACCGAGTTACATGACAGGATATACAGGACTGTCGAGTATTTGAAAAAGCAGGTTGAAGAGTGATCTTACCAGGCAGAAAAGAAACAGTGATGCTGCATGAAACAACATCGCTGACGACCGGTCACGACTTGGTTGGGTGGTGAGGGCAACAAACATTTAAAGAAAAAAAAGATCATAGGCAGTTTAGTGTGGCTTGAGAGTTCGCCACGCGTCGTACGAAGAAATCAGAGGAAACGCCTTTTCTATAGAGACTAGGCACATTGATTTTAAATCTCGCAGTTTTTAGCATGTGTACAGTTGCTCAATTTTGCATCACAAATTCATGCAAAATCTCAATATATTTGTGAATGAAACAAATAAAATACTAAAAAAGGTGCATCGTCGGTTCATACAACTAAATCACAGATTAAGTGAGACGCAAAGCAAATCATTGATATCAAGGTCCTCTGATCAAAGATGGTCTGATTAGCGTGAAGTCGATCAAAAACAGGGATAGGAAAGTTGATCGTGTATTGCCTTGAAAAGTGGCAGTACGATATTGAACTTCCTTTATATCACAGAACAAGACAAGGCGTGCCGAAAAGCGGATCCCAATCATGGAAGAAAAGAGATTGCAAGTGAACTTTTCGTAGCGGAACACTTCTTCTTACACGACTGAAAGACGCACAGTTCAGGTGGTTTTGCTGGCTTATGAAATTATTGCAACTACAGATAAGTTCGTGATAAATACTTCATCTCGACAAAGATATCAATCTGTGGCGGGCTATCGACATAATGACGTCAATAGTCTGCAGGATCTCGACACGATTTCAATAAGATTTAAACAACTTAAATTTGAATAATAAAGGAAAAGCACAATTTTCAAGCCTGATATGAGTGCATGCTTAGAACTAAAAGGCTATACGAAAGGGATCTCGACTAGGCGGGAAAAAGAGAAGTATTACTGAAGGGAGGGGTCGAGACCCGCCTTGTTGACTCCCTCTTCTTCAAGCAGAGTGCGTACTTTCAAATGTTGTTCGATACATGCGTGAATTTTTCAATCTTCACTTGAGAAGTGGCCAATCCCGCAATATTTGTTTCTAACGTCCGAATTTGTTAACTCACGATTGCTGTGAAGTTGTAGACAAATGACGTCATAGACTCAACAGGTGACGGTATTGACAGTGAGGTATATTGCATCGGAGGGAAAGAAGGCTATTTATTGCCCGGACAACAAGACAAGACAAACTCTCGAAGTGGCGCCGGCCTTAAAATAGCTTGACTGACTCCGAAAGATCTCGCCTAGCAAAATTAAGTTGACAACCACCAGTAAACACAATTCCGATTTCGCGCGTGTTGCGGGAGGTTTTGTTGATTTTTGTTTTTCCGAAAAAACTGGCAAATCAATAGCCGGCCGGTAAACTTATTGATGAGTGAATACTCGTGCTCTAAAGCAGAGTATTCATTAGTAAAAAGAAATACTGAGGTAAAACTGAAATGGTCATCATGATGTGAAAGTGAATGGAAAAAAAAAAATCAGTATCCGCACGAAAATTCAAGGAAAACCATGGAATGTGAATAACTCGCGAAGTAAATTCGTAGATCAATCCTGCTAAAAGCCCATGTCAAGGTTTATGAAAGTTTCAGTCTTTTCTCGCATATACTCTGCAATTTAAATGGAGTTCTTCGTTAAGTTTAAATTTTATTTAGCCAAAAGACGTAAAACCACTAACATTCGTTAAACAAACAAATCAACGCAGCGAACACTGCATTCTGTTTATGGGAACAAGGAGAAAGATTTTTGTTTTTCAAATAAAAGTGTTGATGAAGACAAGATAAACCACTTGGTCTGCTGGTGAGGGTAAAATATTGGAATAATCAATGCGTGAGACTCCGTGAGAGTATTTATAGTGTAGCTCCGATATAACCAAAAGCCCTGTGCCAAAAACGTCTCTCCTTTATATTAGATGTTTTGCTAAAACTTACAAAACGTACAAAATGTAACTTTAGTCATCATGGTTATAAATAAAGGTATTCTACATTTACAGTTTCCTATACAGTTTTTTAGTCATAACTTTGGAAGCATCGATAGTTTGCAACAATTTATAAAACAAAGAATGTTTATAAAGGCTATTTTGATGCTAATACATTGCCCAGAAACTAAAAAGTTAATTTTTGTCGCGTCATCGTAACATTATTTATAGATGTCTGGAGGTAAGCTGCATGTTTCAGCGACTCCTTCTGACATAATTTCAATGTTGCTCTTTAATCGGAAAACAATAATCCGGGTGGGCGGCAGGTAAAACTTACTCTGTCCTGGTACTAATTCGATTATTTTGCTTTTTCTTTGTTCATGCGCTTATTCTCTGCGTGGTGTAAAGTAGAGTCAATTAATGTTGACTTTACAAGTGATTAAAACGATATCATGAAGTTTCTAAAGCTACGGTTGTGCTGCAATCATTCTAATCCCGAGTTAAACGAAGGCAGGGAAGGGTAGTTAGCTTTTAATTTTTGAAGAGTCATAAGATGTTCCACAGGAGTTTCGTGCCAAACATCCTCGAAAGTGTTTTCTTCTTCCTGTTAATTTAATGTCATTTGAAAAGCACCAAGCTAACATTTCTACATTGAAACTAACATAACATGGGCCAGTTTTCACTCATTATGGTATTGCTGATAATAGTAATACATAAAGGCACTTCTCTTTATCGACACACTTGTATTCTATGAACAAAAGCCTGTCGCCTAGTTAACCTGGAAAAATCGAGAAGTAGCTTGATGTTATCGTGACAAGGTAGGTGAGAGATTCATACTGCCAAGATAAGTTAAAAATCACCGACTATTTCTCCAGCAAATTCTCTCTTTTTTATCATTAAAATTGCGCGTGTTAAACCAGTCTGCGAAAAGAACTGCTTCATCACTCCTGGTTGGTTTGGCGTTTCGGGCGGCGGCTATGACAGGAAGTTCGATCTGTAAGCAAATCTTAAAAGAGTGGTCTACGCGGGTCTACGGGCTTCAAGGCTAGCTACGCCCCTGGAAGTAGAATCTTACCTTTTCCTACATCCAAAAGCCAAGCGATAGTCGAAGAGACAATGAAACCTTTGACTCCTCAGTTTTCTTCGACTCCCCAGTGCGACCATTAACAGCGCCGCTTGGTCGAACGAACATACTGACAGAACTGAATGCTAGAGATGACATATCTGCCTGTCAAACGAGCCCAATTTTTGTGGGATCCATGGCAATGTTTTGGAGGCAAAGTTAATAGGCAATTTTCGTCATACTAAAATTCTAAGCTTGGGAAAATAAAACAAAAGAAATTAATTATTCATTCCTCAACCTCCATGCGATCTCTTTTGTTTAAAAGTTAGAATTTTAATACATCGAAAATGGCCTATTCAAATATACTTTTAGATTGCCTTAAAGCACTTAAAACCTCCAAGAAAGGAAGTGAAAACGTCACGCTGCATTTTTTTAAATTTTACTTCGTTATTGCTGCCTTTCAAAAGACCTTTTAGAGGCAAAAAAAAATATGAGGGCGTTAAAAAAAATGAACTGCGTAGGACTTTAAAATGGCTTGCAATTTAACAATTTTTACAATACAAATAGACGCTAGTAGTTGAAATAGAAACAAAAATCAAAACGTTGCTTGTTTTATTGCAAATTTGCACTAATTTCCTGGCGAAATGATATTAGTATGCTAACCAAAAATCGCGGCCTTTGGGCACGCGACTGGCCGCCATTTTGAAATTTCATAGCGAACAAGCGCTCTTCTCCCGACACAATCATGACGCGCGATTACTCACGCAAATTGGATTTGACCAGATCTGTCTTTCGGCTTCGCCCACAAGAGAACTGGAATTTAAATTACTAAATAATAAGTGATTGTATAGAAACGAGTTGATAAAATAATTCACCTCGAATTTGGACGCAGTGCTCGCTCAGTGCCTCTGAGCCCATTTATAAAGGCTGGTCTCACTGCGAATTCGCAGTGAGACCAATAATTTATTTATTTAAAATGCAACGAAATAAATTATGCGAGAGGCAGAAAACGATTAAAAATGAAAAGAGAGACAGGAAAAGATCCATGATCAAACAACGGGAGGAAGTTTCGAAAATCATTTTCATTGGCCACGCTACTCAATATCTAAATGGCGAAGGCTTCGCTGCGTTTTCAAAGTGACCGTTTTATATCTGAAACGATAAAGGTTTGAACGACTATAGTAGATTTAAACCAAAACAATTGGATTGTTCTCCCTAGATTTCTATGCGTGGCAGAATTCAAAATCTAGTGTTCATAATCTCGATGTTAAATTAAAATGTTCTCCAATATTTCCATAATCAGAAAGTCTTAAACTTCCTGGTTTTTAAATGTGAAAGAAATGCTACGAAGAAAATGAAAGAAAATGACAACGAAATGCTTAAAATTTCATCCTGTATTTACCATTTCGCTGTTATCTGGACTAGAAAATAGGCAGTAAGTGCAATCATATGCGAGATGGTTGACTTGGGATATCACATATATCATTCACTTCACTTCACTTAGCTTCTTTGTGCCTCGTGGCACATAAGGCCTCACATATATCATTATTAGGTACTAATTTACCTGTTTTATACTTCTCTCCTTCTTCTAGATTCCTTCAGCAAAATCAGTTCATTCATATGATGTCGGTTCGAAACCATACAACAAACAAGTCTTGAATACGTCAATGGAGAGAAGTTCTTTAAATATCACTCACTTCGAAATTTATCCACGTATGCACGAGGAACCAAGACGCCAGCCAAACGGAGGGTGAGAAAAGGTGGCCTAAACTGAAAGGTGTTTTATATAAATATTTTTGCCCTCAATTAATTCTTAATCGTCGTTTAGAACTTTTAGACCGGTTTCAAAGCCGAATCACAAAGAAGTCGATCAAACAGTCGTTTAAAGATGACAAGTTTCTTTGTAAAATGTCCTTACCTTTGGAATAGAGTGAACGACTTCGCAATCTTCTCAAACGTTCAAAAACTTGCGCAATTTGAATAAGACCAGAGATTAGCACGTTCTCAAACACCTTCCCAGTGAAGAAGGGGAAAAAGAGCAATCGCACTCCTCATCGTGCCCCGCAGGACACCTAAGGCCATAAATCAGCTTTATACTCCGTCAATGAGACGTCACCTTACGAAACAAATGCTTTCCGTGATTAAAAATTCAATTTTCTCCCGAGGCGAAAAGACAACCCCAGGAACTTACTGTCGCGACTTTGTCTGTGATCTGAAAGACACAACTTCCCTATACTGCAGCAGATGACAAACCCGTTTTCCTTTTCATTAACAAAATTTGGCAACTGTACTGTGTTGTTTCGACTCTTTAAGACTTATGCTTTGTTATCAAATCGGAGTTGTAGCAGAGTTTTGGTTAAAATTTCCGCTAGACGTCCTTTTCTTATGGGCCATTTAAACTAACCCTAACCCTAAGTCCTTAAGGAAAAATAAAATCTTGTATTTTCAACAAATGAAGGTAAAACTAAAAACATGACTTCGGGCCGGTGGAGCATTTGGAAATCGGACAGTCTGTTTCGTCATAAAATCTATCATGATTTCTCAACAGAAAATACAACGAACTTGACAACAAATCTCGACGAAGATTTAGTCGCTATATTTTTGTGCTAAGATGCTACGACAATTTTCACCAACGCTAAAAGGCTACTAACATCATGCTTGTATATTTCCTCAACATAGTGATATTTTAGACAGCGAAAATGAAATAGACAAGGAGTTTCGAGAACTTAAACAACAAAAGAAAAATCGATATTCAGGTTGATTAAAGAAAGTGCTACCGTAACTTTGCTAATAGACCTTTTTCGCTTGGGCGGTTTGTTTTCCATCACAGAGCACGTGATATTCTCTAGAGAGCTATTGTTCTTTCATCCATCTAAAAATTATTTATTCATATGCACACGACTATTTGAAAATTTGAAAGGAAGAATTCCCAAGGGTATCATCACATGGTCTGAAATGGGGCAACAAACCGCCCAGTCGAAAAAGGTCTATTATCTCTGCTGTTTTCACTAATTTCCAGCTAACATTTTAATATGTTCTGAAACATGCATCAGGCTTAAACGTATTTAACAACTACAGATTTTGTGGGATTTGATGTACGTACACACGTCAACTACGTTTACACACGAAAGTGCGGAAGCCAAATTCATAGGCGTGCGGGCACCTTCGGACTTGGGGGGGAGGTGGGTGGGGAGGGGCGGTGAACTTC
>Ga0126338_10001915_pt1 | contig 13903 bp, 9 predicted proteins | sample OrbCmetagenome_2_FD_92529 | JGI IMG/M metagenome (GOLD analysis project Ga0126338, IMG submission 92529) | Coral microbial communities from Petempiche,Puerto Morelos, Mexico - Orbicella C C metagenome | ecosystem: Host-associated > Invertebrates > Cnidaria > Coral | place: Petempiche,Puerto...
GGGCACTGCCATATATGGGCTATATAGGTATGTGCCGCTGTGAAGGGTATGGTTTTCAAGCAGTTTACTCTAGGATAGGGTATATAAATCAGAGCGTTTGGGTCTGGAATAGGGTATCATTTTTCACAAAACTGACTAGTTGGTTGAAGATTTTATCTAGACCAAGGAAACCAGGAATTGCCACTCAAAAATATATAAAAAAAATCAAACCGGCAAGCTTGAATTTACGCAAATCAGCCTCAACAGTGTCGATAGATGGGGAGGATTTGGGGAGTTTACTCTAGTATAGGGTAGCAAAATTCAGCTGAACTAGCTCTGGTATGGGCTAGGGGTTCCAGGGTCCCAGCGGCACATCCCCACCCAGAAATTCTCAAAGTACCCCCCCGGGGGTAGGCCTAGTCTTACCTAGACACGCCATTAGGTCTCTGAAGTTAGCTTGTGGAGCCCAAGACCCAAAACTCTCTCTTCTTTGATCGTCGACTAAAAAGGCAGTCAATAGTTCTGGCCGTCCATGGGAACCCTGGGGCGGTTAGTCGAGGCAACTGAAGACGAACTAAACATACCGAGCAGCAAATTTGGTGCCACGAACGTTTGCATTTCTCGTTTACTTCGTCTTGCCTTGACTGACTATCTTTGGGCTCCCGAGAACGTTATTTAGTTATGGTGTACCCGCAATGTTCACGAAAATCGCCAAACATTTACATTACAGAAAAACATGCGAATTTTCAAGGCCAGCTCAACTGGATGTTTGAGAAACTTGCAGAAGCCAGCAGTGGATGACACGTAAACAAGAGCGTTTTTATTTGTTTTAAATGGCTGATACAGTGCGTGAGTGGATGTATAAATAGTAAATATTGTATCCTGTCGATGATCAAGTCGTACCAACAGACTTGTCCAGGGTGCACCACTAGCACATGTATTCTGTGCAGTTCAGAGTGAACATCAGCCACTAGGATTATTCCTGACACCAAAGCATCCTGTACTAAACCCCTGAAGAGCGTTCAAATTGACTCTCAGCTATCTCTAACCAATCAGAGGAAATTGTTGTTGTTTTTCAGCCAATCAGAAGCAACCCAAAACAGGTTATTTGGCTCACGTCGCGCGTTTTCTCGCGCTTGGTAACCTTTATGTTTTTCCACTCTTGGTAACCGTTGCACGGTTTCTCGCACTGGGCATCGTTAAAATACTCAACTTCGAGTTGAGTGCTATGACTTGCCAGAGTTGATTACTCAGGTGATTAGCCATCCACCCACCTCTCCGCCTTCCCACAGGTTTTGGTTTGAAAACAGTCACATCCTGATTGGTCCAATGAGAGTGTCACAAATAGATCTCTCTTTCAAGCAAAAATTAACATTATTATTCCACGAGCGTGCATTGGATATGGGATTGTAGATGACCTCATATCCAACGAGCGGGAGTGGAATAATCATATAGAAAACTTAACTAAACTAAAACTTAAAACACCACCTCCTCCCCAACAACAAAAAAAAAACACGCGTACGCTTACCATATTTGTAGAACATGGCATAATGACTCATATACCATGATGGTGAAGCCAATGAAAACTCGCGAATTGTATTATCCAATGATCCAGTTTTTAAAAATGACTGTTATCACAGTTTTCAGCGGTTTGACATACAAACGAGGCAAAGGAGTCCATTCTGCTTTGTACTGACCCTTTCGCCTCGTTTGTATGCCTTTTTAAACAAAGGAATATTGGACCGCATGTTCAACTGTGGTAACAGCTATTGGGGTCGATTTTAGTCCAAAACAGGTTATTAATTTAGTGAATTGAAAAATGAGAATTTTATAAAGCCACTAGTCAGTGTAAGAGAGCATAGGCTGTTTATGACAGAGAATTTATTTTCCTTTTTACTTGTACCTTCCACTGGTAGTTTTCAACGGAAATTTGTAAATAAAAGTTTCAAACAAAGCAAAACACTTTTCATAATGACAGTCAGCCTAAGGAAAACAATAAAACAAAACAAGGGTGAAATTCAATAATTGTATATACTTGAAAACTTTCATGTTTTCAGTATACTACTGCGATGTTGTCTCCTCAATGAAAGGACAGCCATTTCCTACAAAAGTTAAAACTACGTAAGGAACACAGTGTTCAAAGCATCTGCTGTACAAAATAATATAATATAGAATCTAAAACCGTAGACTTTGCAAAGAAACAAAGTCGCTTTTAAACAACTGTCTTTTTAAGTATAACTAGTGTGAACAATGCAGATACACAGGGTGTGGAAGAGCATCTGGTTCTAGCAATGGCATGAACATGCAGTGGACAAACTCTCACAAAGCCAGGGACTTGATATCCTTGACAAATTGTTGCTGACATGAAACAAAAATTGTGCCTCATTTCTAGTAGCCAGTTGTAGAAGCTTTGAATGTCTTTGAATAGACTTCAAAAATAGCAGCTTCTTCTTCAATTTATATTTAAATTTTCCTGTGGTGAGAAAACAGAAAATGAAAATTTGATAAGGTAATGTAAGGTACTGTAAATGTTAAGACTACATCGGGCTCAAGTGTCTCATGGGAATCCCTGGTACTTTTGGCCCTAACCACACTAAACTGGATAAATTTGAAAATGCAGCTTTATTTCTATACTTAGGCCTACTGTCAACACTAATCTGTCATAAAAAGAATGAAAGCGTTTTAAAACACACTCTTCAAACTGGAGGAATTCGAAAACCTCTGCTATGCATTTGAGTGTGAAGGTAAACATTTTTAAAACAGAACTTTGTGCAACTGATGATTTCATGATAATCATGTGATTTTCCCACCCAAGTCTTCCTCAAACACAGATCCAAAATGGTCGGTGATTGCTCTGTTTTTAAGAGTTACGCTATAACAGCACAACATAATTATAATAATATATAGATTTAGCCAAGCCTAAAAGCGGAGCTCCAGGGCTGGATTGTTCAAAACCCTGATGAAGAAAACCCAGGTTAAGCGAGAATTTTGATTTGAGTTTGAATAATCTCAAAATACACAAAACAAAAGCAGTGAATACTTCTGTTAAGTTTTAATTCTGGGTTAGTGTTAACTGGCTTCCGAACAACCCGGCCCCATTTACAACAAGTTAACCTGACATGAGCCTGTGATCCAATAGAAAACCAGCACTTGGTCAGCAGTCAACTTAAAAAAGTGCGACCTTGATGAGCTCTAAACTTGAACCCACGATATGGTCACATGATACTGCTCAGCTGATACCTTGTTTTGACAGGTGTCAATTGACCATAACATGGATGTCCAATGTCAAAGAAGGAGGCTATAAATCAAGGCTGTATGTCTCTGTCAACCTTTTAGCTGGAGTATGGTTGCCACCTTGCATGACTCTGTGGTCGCTGTCATCATGCGTATGTGTCCACGAGCAATACCACTAGCCATGATGACCATGAGAAAATCAGTTCATGGGTTTCCTTTTCTGTCCTATATGGGTATGGGGCTCCACTTGGCAGCCCCGGAGCTCCACTACTATCAGGAAGGAATAACCTACCTTGTGTTTAAGTGCTGTTTTGACTAGATTGGCTGTCTGATCTTTGTTCTTTGCTTTTTTCTTTGACATATTCATTTTCATCTCTTGGCTTTGCACCACCAAATATTGCCATCTGTTGAACACTAGAGGCCACCTCATTAACAGGATCTTTCACTGTACGTGGCTTAAGTTTTAATTTTGGCCTGGCAGCTAGTTCCTCTGTTGAAATAATGAAAAAAAAAATAATGGATTGCTTGTCCACTAGGTTCTAAACTACAGGCTGAAATTGTTTATATCTTTTAGAGAAACTTTAAACACATCATTGGTAATTATTTTTTGGTCAAAGGCATCTTAATAACTGCTGGATAGAAAGATGACCTTTAATTATACATGATAATATTTTAAGCTACAAGCTTGTGGGGTGGTGTTAAATGAATTACATATTCATCAACATTTCTTACCTGCCGTTGGTTCTCGAAAATCATCTTGTCTTGGAGGTCCTCTCCTCTCTCCTCCTCCTCCATACCCACCTCTACCACCTCCTCCATGTCTTCCCCCTCTTCTTCCTCCGTCATCTCTACCACCCCAACCTCCGTCATCTCTACCACCCCAACCTCCATCATCTCTGCCACCCCAGCCACCATCATCTCTCCCACCCCAGCTTCCTCCGCCACCTCCTCCACTCCAGTTACTGTGGCCTCCTCCTCCTCTATTGCCCCAGTTTCCACCTCCTATTAAGAAGGAAACCAAGACTTGTTAACATGATCAAAAAGGTTGATATTTGGCCAAAAAAAAATAGATTTAATATTTTTGCAAATGTTGAAATCTACTTTAGGTTACTGTTTTTTTGTCAAAACTCTAGAAACTGTAAGCAAAGTCACTAGTAAGAGGGAAATCATAAGGACAAAACCAATAAGCAAACTGTCCAGCACAATGCTGTCTTCAATTGGATTAACAGCATCAATAAAATATGCAATTTCCATTTAGAAACAAGAGTCATTGTGAGTGCAGCACTAAAAAAATTACCTTGACCTCCATGTCTTCCCCCTCTGTCATCAAATCCACCTACAGTAATAAGGCAGTACAGAAAGAGCAGTTTTCAATGGAGTGTTGTAAAACCAAAACCAAAGTAATCACTTAAACCACTCACAAAGGACACAGAAAAAAACAGGGACCCTGTCAAAACTCAAAGTCAATGTATGTAGCCGACACAAAATGCAGGAAAATGTGTGGAAATGAGTCATGATTGGGTTTGGTTTTACTTCTGATTGTATGAAAAAGTGGCAGGAGCTCTTAAAGCCAATGCTGTAACGTAGTAATGCAAAACCAATTACCTTTTGATACTTGAATAAAAACTGCTCTAGTTTAAATTTAAATTCCTGTATGATATAGATGATGGATAAGCACCACTAAACTGCTGGACATTATGACCCTCACCTCTGCCGCCTCTTTGCCCCCCTCTGCCACCGCCACGGCCCCCATCTCGACGCCCCTCAGCAACATCAACTCTTAGTGTTCTCCTCTGATCACCAATCAACTAGTCAACAACATTACATAACATACTGATTAGGAGGTAAAATGCATGAATGGACTAATTTATGACTATAATAGTTGCAGTCTGGATTTCTCTGTCTTATAATACAAGGTTTCTACAGGGGTTTCATTGACGTTTTCAACAGGAGGGCAACTGGTTTTCACAGACGAGCAAAGCATAAACTGAACTTCTTTATGAGAAAAACTTTCTTTGAGATGATCAAACCAGGCAGGCAAAATCATCCTCACAGCTGGTCAATTTGCCTGGTGCTCAGCCTTAATAAAACCCCTGTTTCTATCAATTTTGTTAGAAATCATCTAACATGAAAAATTCTGTTATGATCAATGCAAATGACTGGATTTCTCATTTTAACTCTCCTTACATGTAACTGATGTATCTCTTTTAATGCCAGTTCTGAGAATTTAGTGGTAAATCAAAACAATATCACTAAGCTGATGATTCTCTTTATTTTCATTTCCTTTTTGTTTTAAACCTGCTCACATGCTGCCACAGTGGGAAAAAGATGTTTGAATACTTACTGCACCATCATAAGTTAATGCTTCTTTGAGTGCATTGGCGTCTTCAAACTCAACATAACAGAAGCCTGTAAGTTTATAAATATTTGAACAAAACATAAGATTACAAAACCCATGCCACACTATCTTGGGTGACCAACTAGCATAATTTCCAAGGAAACCCAAACTCCTTTTCCAGCAAACAATTAAATAATTCCAATTGCCAAAACTGATATTTACCTTTGAATTTGTCTGTCTCCCTGTCTCGCACCAAACGAATACTTCTGATATACATCTGATGACAAAATGCAAAATTACTCTTATTGGCACTGGAAGAAATCAAGCACAACTCCAAGAAAATAATTATCAGAATTTACCTGGTAGACCAAAATGGGACAAGAATGGTTAAGGTTGACGAAGATAATGTCACATTAGGATTGCCAACATTTTTAATTTTAATTTTCAACATAATTCCTTTAAGTCAACACTTTATTGGTAAGAACAAAACACAGTGGTAGAGTAGATTTCTGGCTAGAAACAGCAAACCTTGATCACCTCCTCCCTTCCCCCTCTGGGTGAATTAAACATCACTCCTTTGAATTTTTTCCCCTCCCTCATCCTTGCTTAATGTTGCTAAACCACAGGAAAACATGCATCATCGGGGAGGAATCCCCTTGGAAGAATCACTACTAAGTTTTTGGCTCGAAGTAAAATGAGGGTTGATCATACTTCTGATCATAATTTTGAATAGCCGCTGCACAGCTTAACTTTCTTCGATTTATTTGATTTTCTACACCATGGAGAAGTCATAGCCCGCAAATTGTCAACGTGTTGCAATGAATCAACTCTGCTTATCACAAACATCGCAAAATGGCGGGTAGTTTTATCTGCTTCGATATCAATGAAATTATACCTTAATGTCTTCGAAGATCATATCAAGATCTCCTTGAACCGTATCTGGTGGAAGTCCACCGACAAATGCTGTAAACGGAGGTTCTTTTGGAACAGGTTTAGGTCCTCGATCTTTATGTCCTCCTCCACCACCACCGCCACCACCACCACGCCGTCTTCCTCCACCATAGGAAGCTCCATAATCCCTAACAGAAACAGATTTCAGGCGATTTTACACTTGGAAACGAAAACCGAAACTGAAAGTAATAGTATCTATCTCTTACCTTGGGCCATCACCAAAACTGTCGTAAAATCCACCACCCCTGCCACTTCCACTGCCACCGTCGAACTCGTCCGCCATGTTGGCCGAACAGAACACAGACCATAATTGTTTTTAGCAACACAATGAAGCGAGACAGCACGCCTTGTTTTAAGGTTAGCAGCGGTTACTCAAAGAGCAGACTTGTCTTCAAATATTTCTTCTTAAACTGTCCCTCAAATAAATTCATTATGGCGGCCATGATGGAAACTTCCGAAGCAAACTCACAAGGTAAGTATCAAGAAAATGGACCATGATTCCGTGGAGTTTTATCGCATTTTTCAACTTTTCGTGGTATGTAATAGACAGTAACTACTAACTGTCATTTAATTTTCATTTTAAGAAACAGAAGATCGGGCGCGTCTGAGGTTCCAAGTTGAATTAGAGTTTGTTCAGTGTCTAGCGAACCCTCATTATTTAAATTGTAAGTTCTTTGCTTTATGCAATATGATTATGAAGCTTGTTGATACTTAATATTCCACCATACTACAGTTATATGTTTCTGCCTGTGCACATGGCTTTGGGTGTAAATTATGGCAAGATAATAAATTATGCATCTATCAATGTTAACCCCAAGCGGGGGGGGGGGGGGAGGGGGGGGACCCTGGGCATATGTGGGGCATTTGACTTTTCAGAAGAATTTGTCGTCAAAATTCCCACTGTGGGGCCCCAAAATTTGGTCAAATCAGATCAAATATCCCCACCTGTTTTGTTCTACTGGCGCTCGTGATCTTTAAGAGAGGCATTCTCCTAGTCAATGGATAGAAAATATTTAATAGAATTCCAATGCTTGATTCTCTGATGAAAAGCGAGTCGACATTATCAGCAATCCACACAATCCACACTTACTTACTTAATCCCCACAAAGTAAGGTGTTCCATCAATTTATATTGAAAATAAGTAGTGAGAAGTAGTGTTGTTGTAAAAATATAAAAACAAGTGCTTACTTCTATTAAAAACAGCCGTCTTTCAGGGCTTTAGCCATCCTACTTCAATTCCAAGATGGTTGGCACACAGACGAGCATATGGAACGATTTGACTTGGTCTCATTCCTCTGCGCAAAAAAAGCAAACGTCCCCACCCTAGGACCCAGATTCCTAGTCAAATTTCTGAGGGTGGGGAAGGCAATAGAGGTCAAATGCCCCACATATGCCCATGGTCCCCCCCCCCCACTCAGGCTTAGCATTGATAGATGCATAATGACTGTCACAAATAGCAGCAACATAGCAAACACCAGGATGAAACAAAACTGCAAGAGTCAAAATTAATGACATGTCTACCGATCTTATTTCTCACCTTTCATTAACATGTGAACTCTGTTCAATCATTTTGTGTTTTGCCACCATCAATTATGTTAGCAGACCTCTCAGGAGACAGAGGCTCCACTCTGAAGGCTGTGATTGGTAGACTTTGATCTTTCATCTTTGTTCGTCTTTTCAAAATTTGCTAGTTGTTGTCAGAATTATGATTGACTGCAGCAAAAAATGCAATCTTAGTAAGGATTTGAACTTCAGAATTTGATTGTTATTGAGAAGTGCAGTAAGCTTGTCACCATAAGTGCAATATTGAAACATTAAAACAGAGGACATCTGAGGAAGTCATGGCTGGCCTTGTATGTAGACATTGTTTTATATGTATTAGCACCTCACAAATTCCTCCAGTGTTGAAGTGGAATGCCACATGCAAATCAGGCTTCTAGTGGCTTATGTCCTATACACTACAAGCATTTTGCCTTTTGATGGATTTTTTTTTATTCAAAATCAGTTGTATTTATATCTGTCCACAGTTCTGGCCCAGAGAGGCTTCTTTAAAGAGCAGTCATTTGTAAATTACTTGAAGTATCTGCTGTACTGGAAGAAGTCAGAGTATGCCAAATTCTTAAAGTGAGTGGAAGTTTTTGGTACAAATATGCAAAAAAATAAAATAATGTTAACTAGTAACTGTTCTGGAAGAACAAAATCATGATTGCTGATCAGGCATTTTTTTTCTAATCTTATGAATGATCTCTTTCCCTCATAGATACCCTCAGTGTCTACATTTTCTTGAACTTCTCCAATATGAACATTTTCGCAGGGAACTTGTGAACCCTGCCTGTGCTAAGTTCATTGATGAACAGCAAATTCTTCACTGGCAGTATTATTCCAGAAGAAGGATGAGGATCAGTGTACCAAAAGCATCTGGACAAACAGGTTCTGGGTCTGAGGCTGAACCATCTTAAAAAATGAATATTCCCTGTTTAAAGTGTTATGTACCATAGTGTAAATATGTTTCAAGCTCTTTGTATCTGCCCCACCAAGGTTCTCAGAAATATAAAGTAGATGTAACATGGTTTAATTTTCCAACTGTTTCAAGCTCACCTGCAGATGAGTCAAATTCAGGACACTGGTAGCTTTGTTTGTTATCCAGTTACAAGTAGTGTTAAAGCGCTTGAATTTCAACACAAATGTGACAACTGTTGAGCGTAGAAGTTTGATGACATTTGACATCAACCTGATATTGAGATAACATAATTTGTTTCGTCACTGTCTTTACACTATCATTCTATTCTCATGTAGACAGGCAGTTGCCCTCATTTTGATTACGATTACATGCAATGCATGTGGTACTTAGCAGGGGTTTCATTAACATTTTCAGCAGGGGGGCAACTGGATCTCATAGGTGGGCGAAGCTTTTTGAACTGAACTTCTTTAAAAGGTAGTCTTTCCTCTACATGTAAATTGTCAAACCAGGCGGGCAAAATCAATTTGTGTGGTGCCTGGCCCTTAATGAAACTCCCGACTTAGTCTAGTAGATACCACATCTAAGTGACATAAGTTGAGAGGGGTTACCTTGAGAATAAAGCCTAATGTGGGAAATAAACTCTCTTACCCCTTATCATCTCTTAATGATAATCAAGGAATAAAAATTTTTAGCTTAGAACTCAACCATCTCTTGTCCATCAACATCCATAAAAAAGTGTTGTATAAGTTCTTTGAAATTGATTTTGTGATAAAAATTAACGCTATAAGCGGACAATGTTTTGACCGTTCAATGGTCATTTTCAAGTTCGGTAGAAGAATAAACTTGAAAATGGTGAATGGTCGAAACTTTGTTCGCTAATAGCGTCAGTTTTTATCACAAAGTGCTGTATGGTGTGAAAAGGCATAAAACAAAAACACATTGCATGCAAATTTCTTCTTTATTAAATACCTATTTGTAAACTACAACTTATTAAGAAAGATTCAATAAATTAAATGTACAAAGAAGTATCTTAATATATTGTAACTGAGTCTTCAAAGCAGAAAAGCCTTTGTTTAAGTGAAAGCTTATTGCATGGTTGAATGGTTGAATTGTAGACACTTTAACAATGCTACTGCTTTCAGTTAGTTACCAATTGGTCGTTAACTACATGTTGTTAAAAACGGAAAGTAAATACACCAACACTGCATCAACACTGATTGGGCACCAAGTGCCAGACTATTGTAGTCCCAAAGGTAAGGAAACTTCATGTGTTACTGCCTCAATTTGGCCATCAGTATTCAGGGAAGAATGAGGAAATATACAGTATAATATATCAATAAGACTTAAGACTGAGGTACTCTCCCTTTCCATATCCAGAAAAAGAAAAGAAAAAACAAGAAAGATAAGAAAATACCAGAACAAGGTAAATGAAAATTGAATCTATCAACTGACTGTACACATGCAATGCAAAAAATAGTCTTGTGTATAATATCATTTTGTCAAGTTCAATGTAAAATAAAAATAATTATATTGTATTGAATAATATTATAAATTCTGTGAGCTATAATGACCAATCATGAAACAAACACTTGTTTCGTAGGTCATCCAATATTCTTATGAAACTTGTCTTTATATCATGCTGTCACTTGGTAATTTCTAGACATACGTGATAATGTACTTAACTACGTTTTATCACTCAACAGTAAATTTCTCACAATGAATTTATAAAAGAATTAAAACATATACTTTTCCCTGCAAGGCACAAACCAGGTGCAGATCAATACTGGTTTCCACAGTTTTACAGAAATCAGTCAGATTTTCTGAATGATTCAGAAACCCAGGAAAGGGGACTTAGGGGAAGTTAAAATCCAAAGTATTTCTTGGGGAGCATGGCCCTGGACCCCTTATGCACCTTTGGCCATTGTTTTGGAAATCAATAACCATTTATCCCAGATCTGCACCTGCAAACTCTATGGTTGAAAGGTTTTCAGGCATAAAATACATAGAGGATATTACATGGTGGCGAGAAGATATGAATTTTATGTTCGAGTGGCAAGAACAATATCTCACGAGTGAGTGAAGCGAATGAGTGAGATATTGTTCTTGCCACTCGAACATAAAATTCATATCTTCGAGCCAACATGTAATGTTCTTTTTATTATATGGAGAAACCAATTCAACAAAAGCAAAAGGCGGGAATCGTGCTGTCATTGAACAATACGACACTCATAAAGGTGACATACGGAAAATACGCCACTCGGGTCCCGGATGAAGTGGCGTATGGAATGTACGAGTGGTTTAGTTCCCAGTAAAACACTCTTCTCCATATAATAAATAACTATTAAATTTTGTGGTCGAAGATGTAAAGATAAGTAAAAGAATTGAAAATCTAATAATAATTATCACTGCAAAGAGGACTAACTCAAATATTTCTAAGTACAATAAAATGATTAACAAATGAGAATTGCTTCTTTAATGCTTGACGAATTGAAAATATCTGAATGAATCAGACTAAAACTTCAACATACTGTACAAAATGTACACAAATTATGGTAAATTGCACAATCTTCCAAAATAATATGCCTCAAAAACTAAATAATTATTACCATCTTGCGTATAATAACAATAGAAACAATAATTATAACTGTAAGGTCAATAATGTACATTTTTCAAAATAGAATGATGTAACTAATAAAAGTAATTTAATCTGAGAAATTAAGCTTTATGAATTGCAGCAAATTTCTGGCCAATTCTATGTTACTCGTAAAGAATTCAGCAGCTCTATTGCCTTGTCAACCTCATTTTCAGGCACCTGAAAGAAACAAAGATTTATTGGATTTCCATACTTACTGTGTTATTTAACAAAAATTATTTCTTTTAACATTGATCTGCGAATTTGGCCATTTCCACTGCACCCCATCAGACCAGCATTTATCTCCAGTTTCTGTAGCATGAAATGACCTGGAGCATTTCTCCTCCCCATTCACCTGAATACTGGCCCATTGCAGAGTTGCACACTGCACAGAGGGAGAAGCTGTGAGAGTTATTCCTCTCACCCAAGAACACAACACAATAACTGTGGCCAGGTTCAAATGCACAATGGTCAATCTAAAGCCCAGCTTAGTCCACTAACCATAAGACCAGTACACCTCCCATAATGTACAAACCGAAAAGAAAGATGATATCCCCTGATTACTAAGTTTCCTTATTCCCATCATCTTTTTGTTGCATTGATGCTCTAGGAAGAAATTGGATGTTGATACATTACAATATTGTCATGAGCTCTTTGTTTGCGCCTCAAAGACAGTGCTCAAGAAATCATGACAGTATGTAAGATATTGTAGGGATAGTAGACAGTAAATTTGAGACATTGCAGGAAGGGGAGACAAGCATCTTTTCTGGGAGCCAGAGGCAGGGAAGCATGGAAGGTGCATGAAATTGAGGGCAAAAAGTAGGTGGTGCAGAAGTCTCTCAATCAAGGTTAAAATGTGAGAAAATGGAAATGAAGCAGTACTACATTTATTTAAGGGTGAGGGATGGGAGAGAGAAAGCAAGGGAGTAGAGGGTTCATGGAGAAGGTGGGTTACTTCAAACACCTACCACAAATATTATTTGTGTAGATATGCAACTGCAAATATCAGTAAGAGTTTTCTAGTGCTTTTTTCTGTTTAATAGCATGTATCTATAAACTGGCAATGAGCAGATAATCCTATCAGCATATGTTGATAGATACATAAAGAAAAGATGGCAGGGGGATGGCATCGTTAAAAAGTTGATGAAAAATTCTAAAGGGGGCATCAGTTGCAGGGGGTACAAGCTCATTAGAAATTTCCAAGTAACTGTATTATATATACTTAGGCAATAAAAGTAGCCACAGTTACTAATTTGTCAATTAGAAACTGAATCTATATTAAAATGAAGGAAAAGAAAGATTATTGTAGTTGTTTTTGTCAGTCATGATTGAGATAATTATTTTACAAAAGTGACAAAGTCATGCATGCAGCGTTGAAAGCAATGCTAACCATAAGATATTAAAACTTATTTCATACATGTAATTAATGACTTGTTGATAATCAAGAGTACATACCAACAGATGATCATAAAGGAAAGTGCAGATGTAAAAAGAGCTACACAAAGCGTCAGTTAGAGGTTCAGATAACTGCGCAACTATGCCACTCTCCTCTAAAAACAATACACAAATAGCTTGAAATTAATTCATGGAAATAAAAAGTGACTGTGGAAAACACATCAGCTCTACCTTTAAATACTTTTGATGGCAACAACTCACAACTCTGTTATTTCTCATGTGTCATGTGGGACTTAAGACAGAGTTAACTGTCACAACAGAAGCCAGTGTGAAACTGTGAACCAAAAAGAGTCATATGACCAGCTAAATGTTTTTGAGGTTGACTGCTGGAATCATAAAAATTCAGTGGTATTTTGTAATAAGTATTTGCTAGCGACTTGTTACCAAAAGAAGTTAAAGGTAGCTTGCATTGGTTTTTCCACAGCACTTATCTGACTTGCAGGTCTATACATACCAGTGTATGACCGAGGCCATAAGTACTGATGTAATAAGTGGACATAAGTACATCTGCTAAGGGTTCTGCGATCTGAGCAGCAACACCAGTTTCATCTACACAACACACAACAAGTAGATAGAAGCAAACAAAACTATGATGCAATTACTTTTAATTTTTTAATTTAATATTAGGCATTCAAAGAGCATTAAGTAACAGTTATCTAATAAATTCTCTACATGATTTATGACAAAACAAAAACAGTGCAAAGGTAAACAGTGCATCACAGAGGACAGCAGGAGTTGTTTAATTCTCTAGTAAGAACAGTTAAATCAAGAAGAAGTAGAAGAAGACAGACTTTAGTAAGCAAACACTGTAGTTTATGTAACAACACAAAGAAACAAGACTGGATATTTTGCA
>Ga0126338_10001916_pt1 | contig 13897 bp, 6 predicted proteins | sample OrbCmetagenome_2_FD_92529 | JGI IMG/M metagenome (GOLD analysis project Ga0126338, IMG submission 92529) | Coral microbial communities from Petempiche,Puerto Morelos, Mexico - Orbicella C C metagenome | ecosystem: Host-associated > Invertebrates > Cnidaria > Coral | place: Petempiche,Puerto...
AAAAGTGAGTTTTTTTGCATACGTTATTTCTCAAAAACGAAGCACAAATCAACAAAAACAATTACAGAATGATGCTTTTTATGTCAAAACAAGTCAGTCTGCCAAAAATTAGCTCGATCCTGCAAAAAATAAATATCAGTCCAAAAAGCGATATACGCCCTTTTTGCACGAAAGCCTTCCTTTATGTAAAATTACAGTCTGCTGTTCATCATTTGTCAAAATACACATCAAAAAACTTCTGGAATGTTTATTTTCAGATAAGTTCTTTTTTTGTCTGCACAATAGTCCTTGCTTCACAGACATTGTCTATGTTATTTATCATGGACTCTCACTATAATGGACACTAAACAACGTCCCAGAGTTGACAAGAGTTGACTGTGTATATCACTCTACGACTCAACAGATGTATACTAAACATCGCATCTTTTTCAATGCTTATACAAAAAGCAAGTAATTACCCAGTAGTAATTTACCTAAACTCAGGTTAAAACTCTTAACTGAAACTTTGGCTCTTTGAGAACAGAAAACTTACCGTCGGTACATATTCACTGGGAAATTTATTTGTTGTGTAGGAAATCAATAAACAGGTTTTTCCCACTGCTCCATCTCCAACTACAACACACTTTATTGTCTGCATATTACAAAGGTATGAGGACTTATAAAGGTTCTGGCCACAGTATTATGCCCTAAAAATAAAATAAAATGAACTGTTATCAGAACTTTTTAAAACACACATTAAAATTTGAGAGTCTAATCCTTGCAACTTCTCAAAAGCAGTGAAAAGTTATAACAAATTATAATAAACCAACAAATTTAATGGTTGAATGCATATTGCATCACACTCAAAATGTGAGTCATTCTGAGAGATTGGTGTATTATTTTTTTGTCTTCAAGTTCACATTTCTCAGAGTTCTGTGATGCATTGACCAAGGCAATATATTCTCATAAGTGCATTAATGATTATATTTAGCTCTTATCAACCGAGCAGGCGGTCTGTATGGGAAAATCTTGACCGAGGTTGTGAGTACAGACCCAACCCAGTGAGGTCTGTACACACGACCAAGGTCAAGATTTAGCTCTTATTAACCGAGCAGGAGGTCTGTATGGGAGAATCTTGACCGAGGTCGTGAGTACAGACCGAGTGCAGTGAGGTCTGTACACACGACCGAGGTCAAGATTCTCCCATACAGACCAACTTAGCTCGGTTAATAAGATGTTTATTATATGGCAAAGAAGAAAACTTTAATTCGTTTAATGTAACTGGTTTGCTGACATTTTGCTTTCAAACGACGATGAACTTAACTTAAACCTCCCGAAATTTGCTCGTCCCCTTTACTTCTTTTTTTGTCATCAGGCTTTTTGGCACTTCCATAAATGATTGAGAAGAAAATAAAAGAAAATGGTGAACATTTTTGTATTTTAGTTCGCTACTTTGTAAACGCAAAATGAAACCGGTCTGGCTAGATGCCGGTCTAGATGGGAAAATCTAGACCGCGGTCAATATCGATTTCAGCCAATCAAATTCATGCATTCGGTAGTTCTCAGTCCTTGTAAGACACAGCCATATAATAATCTCTTATAGAGACCGACTACGATCTTTGAGTAAAATTTTTATTATACGGCAAAATGAGAAAAATTTAATTTGTTTCATGAAACTGGTTTGTACTAGCCGACATTTTGCTTGGAAACGGCGATGAGCTGAGCTTAAATCTGCCAAAGTTTGCTCGTCCTCTCGACTTTTCTTTTCTCATTGGGGTTTTTGGCACTTCCACTGATATTTTTAGAGGAAATTAGTCAATATTTTTGTATTTTAGTTTGTAACTTTTTCACCGCAAAATGTAACCAGTCTAGACGGCGGTCTAGATGGGAAAATCAAGACCGCTGTCAAGTAGATTTCAGCCAATCAAATTCGTCAATTTGGTAGTTCCCAGTCCTTGTGAGATACAGCCATATAATAATGGGAAATATTAAGTCCCAGCCAAATGATTGTAACATTTCACCACAACATATTGCAACAACATTATGGGCACAACATGCCACATGTCTTTGGCCACCTTGTTGCTACACGTTGGGTATAGGCTCAAGTTTGAAAATGGTTAAATTTGAGCCAACAACACCCAACATGTTGCAACACATTGCAACAAGGTGGCCAAACGCGTGCAACATGTTGCGCCCAACAATATTAAGTTGCAACATGTTGCATCAAATATTGCAATCAATTGTCCAATCGATTGGTCAATCCCTTTCTTATTTCATTGCACCAGCTATTACCTCTAAGATCCCAGTGTCAGGTCTATAACATTCAAGAAATTACTGACTTTTAAAATATTTATAAAACTGTTTATTAGTAGCAGGAAGCTACATAAACATAGGCAGCTGTCAATTTTGTTTCGATTTTTCGTCAAAATTCTTATAAAAAAAATCCTACAAAACATAGACATCTACCTTACATAAAAGACAACCTACAGTCTGTTATCATGGCATGTCCATTAGTGAGGGGTGTATGGTCTATAACCCAAATGAGCGATGAATTTTCTTCTGGCCAACTGTGAGCTAGGGAAACTCTACAACTCACCTCTTATACCCCAACTAAAATGGCAAGTTAATTTTCCAAAATAGGGTAGTCATGTCCAAATAGATATGTCAGTACAACTTGACAACACATGAAAGCAGCATAGAAACCTTAGCACTGAATAGGCGCCGGTAAAACAGGGCCTAACAAACCGAATATAAGCCTACTTGTAACCTCAGTTAATTATGAAACAAGATATCCAGTTAATTTGTTCTCTTGTCCTGCATACTGGAGCATCGATTAACAAGCTCGATCTACACTTCACAGTGATTCCCGAAATAACATCTCCCTTACGAATTCACACAAAAACTACGATCACCACAAGAAGCAGAGAGCCAAATATCCCAAGCTGGGTATGTAGAAAAACAAATTTGTGATCGGCCAACCATTTCGCAAACACTATGGCCATAAGCCGGTCTTATTTTACACCACAGGTAGCGGCGATGATTTACTAATAACAAGAAATGACATACTTACTTATCACTTATGGAATTTGAAGACCTTTCATACGCGAAAAACACAGCAAAGTCGGTTTTTATTCCACTATTTCTTCGAATTCCACGATTTACACCCAAGCAATATTTTGGTCGTCTCCCAGGGGCGTTGGTAGATGGCATGCAAGCGAGGCTGTTGATCTGAACTTATATTACCAATCCTGTGATTGGTTTATTTTCTTTCGCCAGGTCGCATAGCTCGAAATTGTCCAATCGAATGCTGGGTTAGAAAAACATCTGCAATGGCTAAATTTACCCGGGAATATAAAATATTGAACACTGCTGAAAAATGTGGTTTCCCGATGTCGAGTCAAAGTTAAATGGCTGCAATTTGATAGGGTTATAAAATGATTCAGGTGAGCCATTTGCACTTAAATATTGCTTGAGTTGATAAAATTAATGGTGTTGTGTTTCTATGTAGGTACATAATCTATTTGAACAGTTGTGTAACATCTTTTTATTTTGCCAATTGTGTATTCTTTTTTTCGTTTGGTGTTTATATTAATTGTTGATAAGGAATTTTTTCCCATAATTGTCAAAGTATCCAGGCTCCACAAAGTGATTTGCTGAGCGCTATAAATGAACTTTATTATTTAATTAGCAAGCAGACAAATTATATTCTGACAGTAGAGAAATTAATGATAATAGCTAAATTACCATTGAATATTGACGCCATCTTGACTGGGACAAACAAACACAAACAGTAAATGTTTGGAATCCTGACTGACTTTCAACCTATTTAATGGCAACCAGTCAGTGTAAAATGCAGACTGTGGACTGCAGTGGCAACCGGTCAGTGTAAAATGCAGACTGCAGACTGCAATGGCAACCGGTCAGTGTAAAATGCATATTGCAGACACCAGACCAGGGGAAAAATTATGCAGACTGTGGACCAGGGGTAAAATGCAGACTGCAGACTGTAAACTTTTGAACTAAATCACATTACCTTTTCCATCACTGAGAGCTTACGTAACAGACCAACCGGCGCATTATTTAGGCTAACCAGAGTGATATTCAGGCTAACCAGAGTGCAGACTTTCACTGCCATTAGCCTGAATAACCCTGTTTACGGTCAGCACAGACTCGATAATGGAAGTAGCACGACATATATATACCTGGTACTTAAAATGTCTGTAGTCTGCAGTCTGCAATTTACCCTCAGTCTGCATTTCGTCCTGGTCTGCAGTCTGCAGTCCACAGTCTGTGTTTTATACTGACCGAATGGAAACTATGAAGCAGAGTATACTGAAATTTCCAGTGAGGTGGGAGTTGGGTTCACGCTAAAAACCCTTCTGTGTGAGGGAAATGGGTATTTTCTAGACCAACACAAAGGACTGTGATAAAAAAAAATTATCTGATACATTTGTGTGTTTTATTTTGATATAATGACCTGAGAATGTTTGAAAAATGCATATATATATAAACATTACATGTACAGTACATGCATGATGATGTGCTTTCTTGACCTCTTCAGTAAAACATATGCTAAATAACACTGTAAATACCTAACTTTCATTCTTGAGAAAGCGTCTACTATGTTTGTATTTCATACCATATAAATATCTATTATAAATATAAAACATAGATCTCTTTACTAAATATTTCAGAGTTTAATTAAGCGCGACACTCTGTACTTTGTTTCAGTTGCCATATTTTCAGAGATCTGTGCAACAATATTGTAAAATTCTAGAAATAATTGCTATTAAATATCAGTCAAGATGACCAGGTTACATGTAGAGCAGTCAACATCCAAAATATTACTCATTTGATAACCAAATCCTAGCTACCTTGCATTTAAGTACCCAAAATTTTATAGCCATGTACCTGAAAACAAAAATTAGTTTCTTGATTTTTTTTTCATTAGAAAGCACTTCCCAAGAGTATATAACTACCTACTTGTTCTTGAAAATATCTGTTTCAGTCATCACACTAACATTATCTCCCTTGCTATATAAAGATCTTCCAGTTGTGACAAATTTATGGTTTTGTACCATAATTTTAAAACTTACTAATTAAAGTTTTTTCTTTCTTTTTTTTTTTTTGATGGAGGTTTATGCAGTAGTGAGGTTAGGTGTTTGATCTTCATGTCTCATTTTGGTCAGACAGTGGACATAACATATGCAACAAAATGTCAGTAACTAATATGTGGGTGAAGTAGAAAAAAAGAAAACATCGTCAACAAAAGGTACTGTGAGGTAAACCTTGAGAGAGACTTGTTTATAAGTCAGAACATCTAGTAGGCAAGCAAATCTAAAACAAAGTCCTTCAGGAAGATGTAACAGGATTAATATTATTAAGAAAAGGTAATGTTCAACAATTATATTTTTGTTATAATAGTTTGTTTTAACTCTGTCATTCTACCTGTTAAATTTAAAATTGTTTTTTTATGATGAAGAATTAGTGGATGAGACAGAAGAGCAGTTAGCATGCTGGACAAACAGAGAACTGAAAGTTACTGATCACTACACAGGAAGTGTTTCAGCTGAATGTTCTTCCATGAATTTTCTAAAGTTCTCATTCTCCAGATCTGTCATCACCTTGTTCAGAGCATAAATCTGTGGAAGCAGATGACCAGAATTAGTCAACATCAACCCATTGACTCCTGGAGCTTTTTGCCAAAAACACATCTTTTGGACATTTTGGAGATTTTCAGGCTGGATATGGGCCAAATTAGCTCCAATCTACTCAAAAAGGCATTTGCAACATGACAGCATGCCTTTCTTTCCACTAGCATCGCTTATTACGACATTTTTGCTTGGGTATGTGCAGAAATCAAAATTTTTGCTGCAGTGATTGACCTTTTTTGCTGCAGTGATTGACCCTCAACTGGGCTTGCTTCCAGTTTAAAACATTCTGAGAAAGCATCATTGAGACGGGCAATTTTGGCAGAGATTCCAACCCTCCCAATTTGATTGGGAGACTCCCGATCTGATGTGTTGCCTCCCGCTCTCCCGATTCTTATCAAATTCTCCTGATTTATAATAAAATTGTGAAAACAAGGGGAAAAATGCTAATCTTAAGTATTTTTTTGCAATGTATTACACTTTCTTCTCATATCATCTCACCCAGTCTCTCGCCATGTGTTGTGCAGACTCATCAGGCCAGCAGTCTTACTCTATTTAGCAGCTCCAAAATGCAGGAATAGGCATTTAAGAAAATCTAAATTTGCAAAATTTCCTGGTGAGCATGGCCCCGGACCCCCCTAGAGGCTGCCGCCTTTGGCACTAAAAGAGTCTCCCTATTTTCCTTCAAAAGGGGTTTAAATCTCTGTTTTGGCCATGGAGTAGCCACGTGTAGTTGCAGGGAATTTTGCTCTGAGCTTTTCACTCAACTTTTTGAACATTTTTGTGCATATCTCAGGCTCCATTGGGCTGAACACTCTGATCTGGGTATCATTGGAAAGATCTTTTCCTCCTGCAGAAGTGAGCATGGATGATGCCAATTTTGGTCAAAGGTGATGACGACAGAAGTGGAAGAAAGGCCAAGGCTCGTCACGGCTGGTTAAGGCCAGCACAGGAGTCAATGGTTTAACAAAAAAACCTAAAATCCTAATTTTGCCAAATTCCTGGCACTTTTGAGCTTGCTTTGGATAGATTTTCCAAATTCATCACCAACGGACTCATCTTTTGGAAAATTGGGTCACATGATTAAAGTCAACATCAAACCAAAAAGAAATATTGCAGTGCCATCAGCAGTTTGACAAATTGCTGCTGTACATCCAATGGCTTTATTCAAAAGAATTATTCAGAACCCATAAGATCAATAATTTCAAACTATTTAATCCACTTTGGAGTAAAGTTTATTATAACATGATGGTACCTCAGCTCGCTGTCTTTGTTTAAGCTGTAAAATAGCACCATAAGCTCTTTTCTGTTCCTCTTTTGCAGCTTTTTCCTTCTTTTTCTGTTCGTCAGCTCTAATTTTATTTCCTAGACCAGTAAAAAGTGATGATTAAGTTAATACTACGTTGATACCAAACTAAAAAATCATGTACACAAAGGCATACCTCATTATTTTGTAATATTACAAACATGCATGTATTTCATTGAACCATAGACAATTTAGTGCTGCTAGTTACCTTACATCTAAGCAACAAGCTGAAATTTCTTTTGGCTAAAATGTTTCTCTGATCAGTGGCAATGCATAAATGTTTCTCATTATCAATTATGAAGTACAAGTAACGTTTCAGGGAAAGAAACTTCTTAGTTGTGATCCAATTTTTTCTACAATTTTTGTAGCTGAGACCAGATCCCTATTGTGCTTCCTAGAAAGTGCCAGCTTACCCAATGTAACAAGCCTTGCTTTAACAGCTCTTTGGCTCTGTAATGAAACATAACACAATTAATATAATCAAGTAAGATCTTACTGAATGGTAGAAAATGAAACTTCGATTTTAAAGCTAAAAATAAGAATATGACATTTTTTTATGTAAAAGGCAGTGGAAAATTTTTTGCATGTGTACCTTGACATCTGTTAATGAAGGGATGTATTCAACTTTCTTCAGTTCATCTAGAGTCAAGAAAATAACAACAAACACCAGGAAAGAACAAGTCAATTGATATTTATTAAGGACAGACTTCCAAGGCATAATACAAATTCATATATTACAAAAAACAGAAAATATTGTCATCATTAGACCAAAGATCTTCTAAGCACCATCTGCTAAGAATGTCAAATACCATATGCTAAGAACAACATTTTTAAGTATTCATATCTTCCAAGAACCATCACCGGCTGGAACTGCAACCCCATGGAGAACGTTTCAACCTCTTAGTCTAATTCTTTATATTATCGTTTAAATTCTAATCTGTCAATGTTTTTTTAAAATAATGTTTTTAGATTCAGTTAGTGTTTTTAACTTTTTGAACAGTTTTTTCCACTGGTGTGTAATCTTGAGATTTTATCAACTTGACCTTTGTAGATGTATATATTTGCCACCCCAAGAAAATGAGACTGCAGCTCCAGTTATCACACTTGGTAAGGGAACCAAAAGTTCATTGACTACATACCAACTGTAGGTGTGCATGGAGGAGCACATGGTACTCCTGTCATCATTCCAGAATGAGCATCAGAGAGATAAATTTTCTTCACGTTTTCATCTCCAGCGTTCCATAATTTCTGTGACAGTGACGACCGTGGAGAAATTACAGAAACATTTAATTCCAGTTCTTGCTGATGTTTTCTTGGAGAAGAAGGTGTACTATGTACACGACTAGAGTTATTGTCTGTTGTTAAACTGTTGTTAGACACCCGAGGTAAAAGAATAGCTGCATTACTCTTGTTGTCAGTTTTCTTTGGAGCATAAGTTGCACATAGTTTCTGTATGCTGAGGTACTTGCTTGAATTGTCTTTTGACTGTTGTGAACTGGTCTTAGGCTCGGCCTGTTTTGAATTTGGTAGCTGACCTAGAAGTAAAAAAGAATTTGACCATGATTACTTTTAGTACTTTTGCTGTAAAGTAACATTTAGCACTATTTTATATATTTGATAAGAGAAAGTATTAGACATTACATATACAGTTACAAAAACAGGAAAACAGTAAAATAATTTTACAGGTCACTATTGGTCTCAGTTAACTTGAAACTGGTCTGTTAAGATATTTATTTTCTTTATTTTATCTTGAGGTAACAAAGAGGATTAAACTGTTATGTAACATTCAAAAAAATTGTTCCATTTTGCAATGCCGCTCTACTCTATTTAATATCTTCTTTTGTTAACCACAATGGCTACATATATACCGTGCTTATTACCTTGGTGTTTCTTACATCCATGCGTCCCAACAAGTCTTGAAAATATACCAGTCATTCCTGGAGATTTTTTCACTAAGTTTCTCCTTTTCTTAGTAGTTTTCTTGGCTTTAGGTAATTTCTTTGTATTCCTTTTATTTGCCTGGTCTTTAGGAGAGTTCTCATTTTGTTTGATCCTAGAAAAGCTCTCATCCAGTTTGGTTTTGAGTGTAGGACAATCCTCATTTAGTTTAGTTTCTGTCGTAATATAGTCATCATCTTCTTGGGTTTGCACCAGTGAAACTTTCTCATTTTCTTTGCCTTCCGTCGCGGGGCAGTTGTCATTTTGTTTAGATTCCACCTCAGTAAGGCTCTCATTTTGTTTGATTTCCATGAAAAATATTCTTTGTGCCTGTAGCTGCTTTGCATTGTCATATGTTTCAACAGCATCTACAATATTATAAAGCATATTAGACAGCTGAATAAAATACAATTAGTATGATTTTCTGAAGAATTCCAAATATATTGGTACTGATGATGTGGCTCTACAGAGATCTATGCAGTATCTAGATCTGTCTAGCTGTTGCTTGGTTACAACGTATCAATTGATTGTCATGTGCAACTGATAACTAGTCAATAGGCCCTTTGCAGATGGGGTCACATGACAAAACTTTTGCTTGAGTATTTTTATATTATGGGTCATAACTTAAAGAATGCCAGAAATGGAAAGAGCATATTGAAAATACCAGTTTGAGGGCCTTGGCATTAAAGAGTAAGTTTATACAACAGTTGGAATTTTTGGAAAATGTAGAGGATACCTATGGAAGATGTTGCTGGAGAGCAAGGTCTTGCTCTGCAACAGCTTTTTCCATACAAATCTTTTTAATTTTTTTAAAAATTCAAACCGTTGTGTCATAAAATCTCATTCTTTAATGCCAGGGGCCTCGAACTTGGCCAGTTTGATAATTTCAACATGCTTTTTCCATTTCTGGCATTCTTTTAGTTATAGCTGATAATTTTATTAAAAGTAGGTCATGTGATGGCCTAGCTACAAAGGGCTTATTGTCATAGACACTGATGAAATATGAGCACCCAATATTATTATATTGTCATTCCCACCTGATAATATCTGACATTTTGCTTCGCGACACAATCAGTCACTGGACAACGAAGACTACTCAGCATGAAATATGGACTGTATATACAGTCTACCTGGCCGGTCAGTCAAGCCACCCAGTACATCAGCTGTCAACAGCTGGAGTTAGGGAGCTCATTGTCTTGAGATACAATGTACCACTAAATCCTTAGAGTTTATAATGTTAACAGAAATATATAGCAATCAGGTAGGGAGAATTAACTGAAATGGTGCATGTTTGTATTAGGTATATTAGCTATTTCAATTATAATAAGCTTAACTTGTCAACACTAAATCACTTATCTATTTATTTATTTATTTATCTATGTTATTATAATTATACCTTCATCTAATGTTTCGTCGCGTAGGCTAACTAGACGTCCCTTGGCAGATGAAACAAGACTACTCCGCCTTGAGGGTGCTGATTTCTGTTGGCACTTATCGATGTTGTCAGGCAATGTACAAGTGCTTCGGCCATGACCACGCAAAACAGACTCAACTTGCATAGTTTGACGTGTTGCATCTTTCAGTTCAAAAACATCAACTCTCTCTGGCAAAAACTGCTTGTATTCAGTCTTAACGCTACAACAGCTACGCGCAGATGAAGCTGAGCTATTTCTACGTTGATTTCTACTCCGTAACAGGCGATAAATAGGGCTTGAAATTGCTGATGGACTCGCCCTACATTTGACATCTGCCACTGGAGGCTTGATAATTGTCAGAGGAAATTCACCAGGTATGGTCCTTCCAGTAGGCATTCTGGGAAATATAGCTGTAGCACTGTCTAGAGGAATCATTATATTACACACTAGCGTTGTTTATGCGGGTTGAGTTCGATTTGAAGTAACAAAATTTGACCTGCTAATCTGTATTCGGGAAGCCATTATTGTTTTGGAAATCGAGTCGCTTCACATTGAAAGCGTTGCTATGGGGAACTACATTGTAACCTGGCTTTTGGTTGTTGCCGCTGACTAATCAATTTTCGAAACGAAAATTAAAACCTTCACTAACCACGTGAAAATCTATTGCAAACTATAAACAATTCAAACATGAGGCCCTTGACGGAAGAAGAAACCCAAAGCGTGTTTGAAAAACTAGCAAAATAGTAAGCACATACTTAGAATTCATTAGTTCCATAGTATCTTAATCTTATCGTTGCAAGATAACGACAGTTTTATCCGATCACATTGCCTTTCTGGGGGAATCAGCTAGCTTTCCATCAAATTTAACCATTTCAATCTATTTATTCTAGTATTGGAGATAACATCAAGCTTTTGATAGACAGACCAGATGGAAATTACTGTTTTAGACTACACGATGAACGAGTTTACTATGTGAGGTAAGTTTGTCATCGCCAAAAGAATTGTATAATTTTGTAAATTATTATCCTATATAGCTATAAACATGATCTCTTGCATGACTCTTGTATCCAGAAGGTCTGTGTGTGACTTTTACACTCTGGGGGGGACAGGAAAGCACTCGCTTGAACGTCTGTTGAATGAGTTGGCCTGCAATGATGCTAAAATCCACACATACCGTTCGTAAAATGCAATGTAGCTTTGAAAACTATCGTTTTAAAATAAAGGTTGATTGATTGATTGATCGATCGATCGATCGTTTGATTGATTGATTGATTGATTGATTGATTGATCGATCAATCGATTAAAAGAGACTGTAAGTATCCCTGCCCCTCTCTTCCCTCTCGCAAGAATCTTCTCATCCCAGGTGCAATTTAAGTTTGCAAAGTTTACCTTTGCAGCAGACCATACAGTACAGTTGATTGCATTTTGAGTACACTGTTTAATCAGTGGGACAATAAACCAACCCTTCTGATCCATCCCAACCTAATAAAGTGATTGTGTAAATGTTTTGATGTTTATCATAATTTGGTTTCCAGTGAAGAGATCATGAGGAAGGCGACCAATATTGCCAGAGAGAACCTTGTAAGTCTTGGAACATGTATTGGCAAGTTTACGAAGACAAGGCGATTCAGGCTTCACATTACAGCCCTTGATTTCATGGCACCTTATGCCAAGGTAATGTTTCCTCCAGTAAAGATAAACAATAATTTTTCCCTATGATTTATGGCCCATGTGTGAAGCTTGTGGGCCATGAATCAAAGGGAAGAAGAACAAGGATCTGTAACTTACACCACAGACCAAGAAGATAACATCGGGAAGATACTTGTCGGACAAGTTCAGTAGACCATCTCAAGTCACAGAACTGCTTGAAATGACTAACAGACATCAAAAGCAAAATGATTCAATGTGGAATTGTTGCTAAGTCGTTAGCATGTTTTAAGACATGTCATCAAAATTTTTAGAGAATGAAAGGAAAATTGTCAGGACGTTTTAGCAACAAAAACGGCTTCAAATTTTAGCAGGCCACACAGTACAATATGGTCTTCTAGATTGAAAAATCACCATGGATATAGTAACTGAGAAAACAAGGAGACATATCACAAAGGCAGGGCATTCAGTAACATTATCAGCAGGAGGGTAACTGGTCTTCACAGGCGGGCAAAACTGTTAGAATGAACTTCTTTGTAGAAAAACATTCCGCTAGCGAGTCAATTTGCCCAGTGCGTGGCCCTTAATGAAATCCCTGCAAAGGAAGAGTAAAATTAGACAGAATTGTCCACTAATTTTTAGGATGCATTATCTATCACGTAGCTCCTTTAAAGCTATGACAGATTTTCTTGAGAAAGTGGTAAGTAAAGAACTACGTAGCAGTTACTCCAGTAATTATAGTAAATTTTCTTGCTTTTTAGTATAAAATCTGGGTGAAACCAGCAGGAGAACAGTCTTTTTTGTATGGAAATCACATTGTGAAGTCTGGCCTTGGGAGAATAACAGAAAACACTCCTCAATACCAAGGTGTTATTGTTTACTCCATGAATGATCTTCCACTGGTGAGCAAACACTGCTATGTTGTTAATTAGTTGATCAATTAATTGCATTCACCTAGTGTAACGCAATCCTAATCCAGTCTGTCTCGGATTTGTTTGATCAAACTTAGTTTTCTATCAAGCCATTCAAATGCCACCAAAGTGGATCAAGCATGCGAAGTACGCATGTGAACGCACTGCTCTAATCTTTGATTACCACTAGTTGAGCAATTAATGGCACGCTTCATTATTAATTGTTAAGTTCTTACATGTCTTTGAACAGTTCCACTTATGTTGTCTAGAAAGTTACAGTATATCTTAAATTTTGTAAATGAGAATAAAATTTATGAATTAAACTAAAGAACAGCAAAGCATAAATTATAGTGACACCTAGGCAATTCAAAGTAAAGGTCTAATTGAACTATTAATAAATTTTCATTTGAATGGAAAAGAATTAGCGGAGCGTTTTTATGTATATAAGCAGACATAAGCAATCACATCAAGTGATGAAAACACTCTATGGAAACCCATACTTTTGCCTCCTTTCACTCTGCTGAAACTTGAAATGACCAGCAAAAATCTGTCTGTATTTACAGGCCAGTGGAATGGCAGTCTTATATGTGACAGGAATTCTTTCACTTTCATAAGTTACAAACAATCAAGGTGTTAATGTTTTTTCCTACAGGGTTTTGGTGCCACAGCCCGCTCAACGCAGGACTGTCGCCGAGCTAATCCCACTGATATCGTCTGCTTTCATCAAGCTGATGTTGGAGAATACTTGAGATCTGAAGACACTTTAACTTAGCAAAATAATGAAAACAATAAAGGAACTGTTACATCTTAGTTTGGTTTCATTCTAGCTGTGAAGGAACGAAGAAGTAAAAGACTTGCTTGGGCTAAATGCAGAAAAGAAGATGAATTATGAGATATGGTGAGGTCTGTAATAGGGAAATGATGAGCTACTTATTTTTAACTTTTTCATTTTTTTTTTTTTTTTTTTTTTTTTTTTTTTTTTTTTTTTTTTTTTTTTTTTTTTTTTTTTTTTAAATTAAATATATAATTCACCCACTAAGAAAAAAAAAA
>Ga0126338_10001918_pt1 | contig 13893 bp, 11 predicted proteins | sample OrbCmetagenome_2_FD_92529 | JGI IMG/M metagenome (GOLD analysis project Ga0126338, IMG submission 92529) | Coral microbial communities from Petempiche,Puerto Morelos, Mexico - Orbicella C C metagenome | ecosystem: Host-associated > Invertebrates > Cnidaria > Coral | place: Petempiche,Puerto...
AATCTGTCAGCATTGTCAAAGTTTACGACAAACACTCGTAAATTGTCGGAAAATTCAGCGACAAGTATCAAATGTTCCAGCCTTTTGTCTGAGGAAGTTTGCTTTTCTACGTGCCAGAATGCGGTGAATATGGTCTGTTTTTACTTAGCTGACGAAAAGGTTGTTATGGGATCGAGTTTGCCAAAGGCGAAATCAGTTTGCTTTTTGGGAAAGTTGGAGTTTTTTGAATGACAGTTGTCGTAGACAGTGTTATTGAAAACCGAGACGAACAAACTTTAAAAAACAAACTTTGAAGAATATTTTTTAATTAGCGTTTTGAAATATTCCTTTTCGGCGAGTGAAAGTGGAGTTGTTACGCCCCTTGCCCGGAGTAACTGAAAAGGATTCTTTGCTAATCAGTTGGTGTTTATCTCTTCAGTGTCTCCAAGTTGACGCAAAGTGAAGTTTGCTTTGTCTGGGCCGCATTTTAGCGTAACATTTTTGCAAACAAAAAGCGTACTCTAAAAGGGTTCTTATTTTGCATCACAAGTGACCAGATAAAAAGCATGCCCTGCGGCTCTGAGCCGCTTTTAAGTTTCCGAAATTTCGTCTGCGCGTATCAATTCCTTGTAAGCGTGTCCCTTGTTGCATGATTTCTAATTATATTAGGCGTCTTCAAGTCTACCATGAGGATTTTTCAAATCTCCAGAAAATATCTTGAAATTTTTAGAAACAACTGTCATTGAGGGAGGGAACTTGGTTACTTCCTACGGTTGATACTACATCCGGTTGAAGTCTAAAAAAGAAAACATTTTTGACTTACAAGCTTTGAATTTCAATTTTATCAGATCCTTGTGGAGAAATCAATACGTTATGACTCGACCTACCAAAGAAATTTGTTAGAATATCAATCGTTACGCAGGTTATGTTCTCTGCTAATTTTGATTCAATTCATTTATTCATTGCTAGTACAGTAAAGTCTGGCTTTTCATCATAGCCCTTCAGAAACTACATCATTAAATTCGAGAGTGTGTTTTAACTCCTTAATTTCGAAGTGTACTATCTTCACATGTAAATACTTTGCTTATACTGTTTGTTTTTTCGTTTCCGTCGTGTATGTTTTTTTTCTTTTCCAAATTTAATTTTTTTTCTGCGATATATCAATAACATTCACACGGGGTCAAAATTGTCAGTTTATCTGTTTCCAATTTCTGACAGGAGGCTACATATAAAATAAACATCATTTGTCTTGACATATTATTTTCCCCTGGGCACGATTTTCTTGATGTTTTTGACTGATTCATTTCCATGTTCCTTCATTCATTAGTGATTTTTCCAATTTATCAAATACTTATCTACCTTGCACCTGTTCTATAAGGCATTTATCCACTAATGGCAATCTAGCCCTTTCTAATATTTGAGTGTGATATATTGAGATAACTTGTGTTTTATCGTTGCAACAGGATACATAACCGTATTTCCATAAAACCATTAAGAAACCTTTTTAATGCTACTCATTTATGAGAAAATGAAGTGTCCGCCCGGTTAAGCACCGACCTTGTCGATATTAGTCATTTCAGATCGAACGTCCTTTTGTATTTCGTCTTTCTTTTATGATCAATTAATCACTGCTTCCAAATTATTCCCAAAACTATTGCGGTTTATGCGTGACTAAGAGTTTTCACCCATCCTTGATATGAATCTGTTTTAAACCGTTGGAAGTGGTTTATAATTGTCTCCGTTTTCGGTAGTGTTTTAATTGGAATATTGCTGTCACATTTTAAAATTCCGCATAGGTTTACGACTATTTTCAAACAGATTTCCAAGGTTTTTTGCATTTTTGATGAGGAAAAAAAAAACACTCCATTATTTTCCGCAAACAAGAGGAAACAGCGAGTCGGATTTGGCAAAGACATTCCCAGACTCATGTAGTTCATCTAAACTCCTACAAATGTTAGTTAAGAAATTTAAAATTGTCCCTAATACAAAATTCTCGATAGTGATTGGTTCCGCCCGCGCTTATATTATTTCTCACACGTACGTATTCGACGCACGATCACGTAGGGGTCCAATTATAGATATCGAACTACTCGTCAATTACGTACGCGCGATTTAATTGCTTCGTTCTTAAAGTTTTCTGCAATTTAATGAACAGAAACCTTCAGATACCTTGAGAATTTGTTCTGAGTTTTCCAGTAAGTTGAAACCGAGTTGTAAAATGTCAATCGGGAATTTCCAGAAACTCCAGGTAATATTTTGATATGTAATATTTAACACCTTGATTTAATATCACCCTCTCGAAGAAACAAAACTGAAGAAAAAACAGTGGATTAAAGAACTGAGGAGTGTCGTCATTCAACGCCTTTTTATGACTAGGATCCTATGACCTTGGATTTTTCCCCAGGTTCCAATTTGCCTTTTAAATTACCCGACCTAGCTACCAGGCTTTTTCCCTCTGAAATTGGGAAAAGCAGTGGAAACGAGGTTGCAAGTTACCCGGTTCGCTGTACCAAAAACAAAGCGGGCTGAAACATTGAAATGAAACACCCCACGTGGTACCCACGTAGTACCAAAACATTTTCAACATACACGAGGTACCACTGGTATCCCTGTCAGGGGCATAAAGAGTCTCCTGGGTGGAGAGGAGTGCGGCGACGTTTGTTCCAGGTTTCTTGCGTAAAGCGTGCTGGGAAATCCATAGCTACCAAAGAAACTGTTTTAAAAGATAAGATCATCCATTTTATCTAATGTTGGTTTATTGATAACATGTATGAAACCAGATATACATCTTGACATGCAGTTATACATTTGTACACTTAGCAAAATTGTACCACATTTAAGACTAAAAGAGCTTCTCTGGTCTTCTTGAAAATGTGCCATGTCTCGCTTCCTCTTTTGGGGCACTTTTTTGGAAGCATGTTACTTTGGACCTGCCAGAGTAATCATACTCTCAAACCAAAAAAAGAAAAGAAAAACAAGTAAGAAAAACAAGAAAAACTTTCCTCCACTCTGTTATTCATATATGAACAAATCAGTATGATCACAAATTAACTTGTTACTATTTCGCCTTGTGTGATCGTCCGGGTCAGGGTAGTTCGGAAAAGAACTGTTGTTGGTGGTTGACGTTTCGAACACCTGAGCGGAAGTCATCTTCAGAGTCAAGTGAATAGTGTTAGTCAGTTGATGGTGTTATAGTCTGGTCAGTTGAGCCATGATGGTTTCAAGTGTAAGACTCATGTAAAGTTTATTAGCAGTCATTGGTCGGTTCTAGTAAGTTTCGACTTGAGCTCAGGTTGTCAAAACGTCAGTTACCAACAACAGTTCTTTTCAGAGCTACCCTCACCCGGACGATCACACAAAACGAACTACTGATACTCCTGGGTTCAAACCATTTACCATTTAACTTTTTTCTGTGGACAATTTTCAAGAAGAGCAACTTGAGAGCCTGAAATCGACTGTTTAAGTTAAAAAAAAAAAAACGACCTTTTTGATAACCACGTGCCCTTGTATTAACTAAGAAATATGTAACGGGCACTGGTTCGTAGTAACTTTGAGCAAGTGAACTTTCTCTGACTTCTCTTGCAATTAAATATGACAACATGGTACAGTAGTGGTTTTCCCATTTACAAACAAAACTTAGTCATAATTCATACTAACGCTAAAAAAGTAACTAAACAACAGACCTGTCAATCATGCACAATAGACCATTTTACAGTTGTCTGCTCAGTGACCTAGCCTTTGTATGGCAGCGAGGCTAGAGTTGAACTTGTTTTGATACAGACCTCACTGCTTTTGTCATGTAAATGCACCTAGTTAGCATCAGAACAACGTGTTTTACACAACAAAAGCAGTGAGGTCTGTATCAAAACAAGGTCAACTCTAGCCTCGCTGCCATACAAAGGCCAGGTCACTGAGCAGACAACTGTAAAATGGTCTATTGGCAGTTTCATCATGCTCATTTGCTACATATTGATATAACTTAGAATCACGGAACTTGGAAATCGCGCATTCTACTCTCTAGCGATAATGTTCTCCTTATGTATGTACACTAAAACTCTAGCTCAAAACAATTTGCTTTTACGGTAATATTTTGTTGTATTTTAAGTTAAAATAAAATGCACCTCAAGGGTGCCCCTGCGTTTACAATAGCATAAATAAATATATCTTGGAAAATAAGCTCAAACATTTGCCTCTTCCTCTGAAAAACATTACTCTTTAAGTGGTCTCCTGCACAAGCCTTTATCTCGGTAGTCACGCAATTCCCCCACTGAGGAAGATTGTGTGACAATCCAGACAAGGACAACGTAGGAGAATAAGCCACTACCTGCAAACTATTTATCCTCGATTCTAAATGAATTCCGTGTAAAAACTGAACTTTTAAGGTAAATATTTCTTTCCTCACAGAAGAATATCAAATTTAAATTGGACCTTGGCTTTCTGTACACCTTTCGGTTTACCGAAGTTCACCGAAGTTTACCGAAGTTTTACTGGTGTACTCGAGTTAGCTTTCGTGTCAATATTCTCCGTGTTCCTTGTCACAATAGCAAGGAATCGTTAAATACTTGGCTCTCTTGTCTTACTAATAACCGAGAGCTTAAATGATTTCTTCAGTAATGTTGCACTGTATATGAGATTATTCTCAAATGTCCCCCCTGACGCCATCGTCTCCTGTGCCACAGGAAGGACAAGTTCTTTATTAAGGGTTCACTCTTCACTGCATTCCACTGGATGACTCTGTCATTAATACTAATGGCTCTCCGCAATCGAGTCGCCTGCCCATTGGCGGAGTCGGGAACAAATCTCGGTAAATTGGGGTCTATCCGAGGGGTTTTCTTCCCAACACTCCCTCATCAGCCCGAACAACCGGGCAGGGCAACTGTCGGGGCATGTCAGAAGTTGTAGATTACGTATTCGCTCAATGGCTTCCTGATTCGTAAAGCCAACGTACGGCCGGCAACCGAAGGAGTAAATTTCCCACAATAAAATCCCGTATGACCAAACGTCTGACATGTGACTAAACTGCAGGGTGTTAAGCGCTTCCGGTGGCATCCATCGCACCGGAAGTAACGCGCTACTGTGTCCCCAGGAGTAATCTGAAGGGTATTTGTAGCTCCCGATGCCAAGGTTTGATATTTTTATGATATTACCTTCGGTCACGTAGCAGTTTCTGGCGGCAAGGTCGCAGTGGACAAAGTTATTCTCCACAAGGAAGTCCATTCCGGAGGCGACTTGCAACGAGAAGTCCAATAACAGGTCATATTCAGAGATATCTGACGGTATCAAGCCCGATAGCTTGGATGCATTGTCCAATAAGAAACGATACAGGTCCATATCAGTGTAATACTCGAAAACCATGTAGCGCGGCTCCTCTCCTGTGGACACACCAATCAAACACAAGATGTTGATGTCCTGCAAATTAGCCAGAATCGACGTCTCCTTTTTGAAGTTCTCCACAGCAGCTTGAGGCACGTCGCTTTTGAGTCGTTTAATGGCGATTTTCACGTCTTCCTGGTCCGATTCGAGTTTGATCAGCGCACCCTTACAGACTTTGGCGAATCCTCCCTCACCAAGACTTTCAAGAAATTTCACTTTGCCATGACTGACTTCCTGGTCCTGCTAAAAATGATATAAAATGTTTCTACTAAGTTGGCGAATAATAAAAATACTTTGCAGTAGTAAAATGTCTGTTAAAAAATGCGATTTGTATTTCTTTTTAGGACAGTTTTAATAGCATGAGTGAGCACTATCCCACATCACTATTACGTAATACAAATTTACCCTCAAATCTAAAGATACCTCAAAATAGCTTTATACTAATCGTGTAAAATAGATTCCCATTACGGTTTTATTTCACAAGGGAGGTGCAGTAGTCTCTTAAGTTTGAACGTTGGCAGGAGTTTTTTTGCTGTGTTTTTGGTCAACACACTTCACTCTCACAGTGTTTCTCTCTACCCATGAGAAATAATGGGTGCCGGTAACTTGTTGAGACAACTTGAGAAAACGCCGAGGATAGACCCTGCTATGGACTGGAATGTCAACCGGGGGGAAGGAGGCAAGGAGTGGATACAATATTCATAGTTCCTTTATGCTACAGAAACCGGAACAAACCTCTGGCTTGAAAGCCTGCTATGTCTGAAGTCAGACTCGAATCTTTATTTTAGGCAGTGTGCACACTACGCTGGAGGAATTTGAAAATGCGGCGTTACTTTTACGGTTAGGCCTACCGTGTAAACTAATCCGTCACGAAAACGGAGCTTTTCGAGAACGCTCTCCAAACCTGAGGAATTTTGAAAACGCCGGCTTTTCGTTTCCGTGTGGACGAAAAACATTTTGAAAATTTTTAAATGCCTCCGGTGTAGTGTGGACGGAAGTGAAAGCTCCGTTTTTAAATTCCCCCGGCATAGTGTGGATGGGACCTTAGTCTTTGATCGTGATACACTGGTTTTCAATTGAGTGTCGTAAAACCATAACCAGACCAATTACCTACCAATTAGACTGATCAGCCAATCTCAGACCGTAGTAAAACCAAAACCAAAACCAAAACCAAAACCAACGTAATTACCTGATTACTTTGAACACTTAATTGAAAACTGCTCAACCTTAAATTAACCGCCCTATGGCTGACGCTTTGAGATTTAATCCTTTGTCAAACGATCATCAATACACCAACTCCGGCTGTTTGCAACTAGTAACTAAGAGTTAATAAATCGAACAGCAGCTTCACAAGATATGACTTACTACGACCACCAGTTTGAGTAAGACGCGACGGAGCTTTGGTGTTGAAGTTTTGGACTTACGGTGTTGCCACGGGAAACTTTCCTCATTTCCAATGGTAACAGTATCGTCGCCTGCACTTTCGCGCGCTTTGCTGCCAATGAAGTTAAAGGCCGACAAGTTGCCACTGGAAACGGAACCAGTTTCCCGTTACCACAACACAAGTTGAGCGCTAAAACCTGGTCACCAAAATTTCGTCGCTTTTTACTCAACTGAGAATTGTAGTAAACACAGCTGGCGATAGACAAAATAACGCAACTAACCTGATTGAAAACACATGACTTGATCTCACTGATGCTTTGCTTCAGATCAAAGCTCGGCTGCTGCACTGTACTTTGAGTACTCTTGGAGATAGAACCGGAAGAGGTGTTCTGCTTTTGCGGAAGTGCGCTCTTTCTGTGCTGTACTTTCAGGTACACGATGATTGACAGGAATGCCACAATCAAAACTGCCATGATGGCGGAAATGACGTAGATGGTTCGACCGACAGGTCGAACTTGTTCTTGCGTTTGTTTGTAACTTGTATTCACTGCAGGACCTAAACAGAGCGTGACAATTAGTAACGGCTTGCTTGCTTTCAATTGGGTTGTCACGCAACGGTGACACTCGCGCGGGGGATACTCGAGCATATTCATATTGTAAGTATTTAACGAAGAAATAACAGTAAGCCAAACGTTTTAACTGTAGGCACAACTGATTAGCTCAAGAGTTTCTTCGTGATCTCCACGATGTGCAAAGAATACGATTAAGGATTTTGTACTGAAAGGCTCTCGTTCTGGTGTCAAGGGTGACTCCAACTGAAAACCATCTTCTTAGAAGCATAGCTGGTTACATGTAAGGAGGTTGGGTGGGGGACTGTCAGGTTACAGTACAATACACTTATAGGATAGAGGAAACTGGACTGTCTAGGCAACATAAGTTATCACTTACTTATGTCAGAACACTTCTTTACATCACACAATTCCACCTCATTCTCCGGTCCAACATAACACCACGGTCTCGCCCCAAGCCCTTCAGGATTACGGCAGAAGTTATGCGGGAGGTCCTTGTAAGGCCACTCGAGGCAGGGGCGTCCGGATTTCGTCACGTTCATTCGGCCAGTGTATGATGCTCCGGTGCCGTTATAGCAATCTATGACGTCAACAACACCTGTGTCGATTTAAATACATCTACAACGAAAGGACTGACAATACATACAGAGGAGCTACAATCCTGGCCAAAAGACCTGGGGACACTTGACAAAATGCCAACTGGTGACGAATTATTTTGAAGTGGGAAGTCATTATTCAATTTTCCGAGCCCCCCTTCCCCGAAAGCAATAGTGGGTCTACTTTGGATGAATCAACATCAACATTGTTTGGGGGGTGGGGAGGGGAAGAGGGACAGATAGACCATATGCTGGCAAAAGTGAATAGTGTCCCATGACGTTTGACCAGGATTGTAGCATAAGAACGCGATTTTTTTGCGCTACTAGATTTTTGTACTTGAAATCTTCACTAAGTGTCTATCTTTTCGCTACAAAAGAAGGAGACCACTCAAAAGTAAAAGAAATCCTAAATTCTGAGAGCCAAGAGGGTTCGCATTCCAAACATATCTACTCATCTCCACCATTTGATGAAAATTTTGGAACACAGAATTGATTAAAGGGGCTAGGTCACGCTATTTTAGGTAATTTTGTTTAATTTTATTAATCATGAGTTCTAAATGTCAAATTGGCAGAGCAAAAGTCTTTCATTTGCAAAATCACGGCCACGTAACAACTGAGAATGATTTTCCAGCTGTGTAAATGACATTTTGATATAAACTGATATAAATTTGAAAAAGGTGGGCCGGCCGACGTTTTTCAAATTTACCTAAATGGAATCCATTTTAATCCTCTCCAGTTTTGTCCATCCATGTTCCGTCTTGGCTTTCCTGTGTTTTGTTTGAGATCTTCTATAGTTTTGAGCCGTTTTTGTGATATTTCAGTTAATTCTATGACCATTTGATCAGTGCTGAAATTGCCTAAAATTGCCTGACCTAGCCCCTTTAAACCTACTACACTGCGATCCGCGAAAGGGGAAACAGCTAACGACGCAGGGAGACAAGTCACAAAAGTAAACTCCACGGAAATCAGTGCCGTTCATCACCAGTGCCTCGCCACTTCAGAGTTACAGAAAACACTAGAGAGACTGAGTCCCACTGTCAGTTTTAAACCCCGCGTTATTCTGCCGGCATCAGAGCCTGCCGTTCTGAGAGGAATGTTCAGCGGTATAAGATTTACTTACCTTGGACCCCAGGAGCGGATAGAACCGGAAGTGAAGCAGTGGTCGGAGTAGATAATCCTGCAGTTAAAAAGCAAAACGCTTTATAAACCTCTACGAAATGTTCGCGGAAAGATAGATAAAGGTACCAGCACGTTCAAAGCAGTTAATGTTAGGTTGTTACATTTCCCGATAGAAAGGCTGTCGGGCTGTTAAAGGAGCTACGTCAGGGTTTGCGCAGTTCGTCGTTAGTAATCCGTGTTAATCTTCTCCATCCCTGACCATCCTTGTTCCTTCATGGTTTATTATTATCTCTTTGGTGTTCTTTCTATCTTAGTAAACTGTTATTTTCAGGTTTCCTTCAGTTTAAAGGTTATTTTGTACGTGCCAAAAATAACTCAAAATACCGTGACTGAGTTCCTTTAAGAACACTACATCTTCCTTGTAAATTGTTCTTGAGGACTTCCGTCAAGATTTTTTTGAAATAAGACAAAATATTCTGTACAGGGACCATTCGTGACAAATTCGCAGCGATTGGTCGTCAAATAGGTTTGAATCCTGTCCTTGTCCAGCTCCTTAGTGGCGTTTGCGAGTTCATTCCTTGCTCCTACAAAATTGGAGCCAGCAGGGACTGTGGTTGTTTATTAAACGTACTAATATGACCTTCTATCTATGACGTCATGACGACGCTCGGAAGTCCTGGGGATTACATGGGCTTTATGATTGGGCAATAAAAATCGGAGACTCTTCGAGTGTTTCTCCGGAGATTTGCGAGGAAAAACACATAGCGCGGCGGGCACTTGTCTATCAAACAACAGAGGGTCAAACATTTGCGCTGAACTAACCTGGAATCCCAAGCGAAGTACAGTATGAATAATCTTTGCTATTGCGCTTGGGGAGGGCAGAGCAGTTTGGCAGTAAAGCGCTGAACTTTTTGTCCATCTGCGCGAAATTGAGCTCTGCCAAACAAACGTCTTCAAAGAGAGCAAAACAATCCTCTCGGCAGAGCCGAGGCTTGGAGTCCTGGGTACGAGCATCGCAGGTCGGGAAGAGGTGAAAGCACATGGCGGGAATGCCAAATCTGGTACACCTGTCAAACCGGTAAAACTTGACTAGTTAGTGGTCTGTAGTGATGACGCCTACTGGCAAGTACACTTAATGCCTGAAGCAATTAGCAGTGATAATAGATTAAATCAGAGCCTCGATTCTCTTCACGCGAAACACGTTACCCGTGCATTACATCTGCATTATGCGTGTGTTACACGTATATAATACGTTGTTTTCTTCTTCCTACTTAGGCTTAAAAAGACATCGAGTCTTACTCTTTACAAACCCTCTGATCCTCTGATTCATCAGCGTAACAGATTATAAACACCCATAAAAATTTGAGAACTGCTTCAGAGTTTCTAGTGAGTGGATGTGAACCCAAAATCTAGTTTTCACGGTACAACAAGAGTGAGTGCCTTTCATTCGATGAAAAATTCCGGTTTGAATTTCCGGATATGACAAATGGAACGCTATTTTCTGGACTTTTCGGAAAAGAGGACAACCCCGCGAAGTATACTAAAATTTTCGGAAATTTCTCACCGGGAATTTCCGTTCTATTTGGAATCGGGATTTCCGGGATTACCCGTTGAACGGTTAGCTTTTCGGAAATTCAACAATTTCCGGAGGAAATTTTCCTAGGAAATTTCTTTACCATTTGTGCCCATTTTGAAATGTTCGGAATTTTCGGTTGACTAGAAAGCACTCGTTGATTAATTTAACTGTCACGATTTGTAAGTACCTTTCAGACATCTGATTAAGAGTTCGAATCACCGTGAGTGCCGATGACAGTTGTTTTTCAATGGTTTGCTGATGTCGTATTCTATACTGAACCCAGATGCTCTGATTTCCAATGAATTCTGCGCATGCGTCACCGCGGTATGATTCACACATCCCTTGGAGTGGTGGAAGAGTCCTGTAGTAGAAAAAGCATCCATCACAACACTTGAATTACGCTTCAATCACAGGAACACTGGAAAAACCTCTTTTTTTGGTCAGAGCCCCGTTTGCGAGATTGACTATGCCAGCGATTTTTTTCAGGGAGGTTGCTACGCGACATGACGTATTTGATGACGTCAAGCGACGTCAAAGTTAACGGTTCCAATTGCTTGACCAGAATCGTAATGCGTCAATAGACACTAAAAAACACTTTCCGATGACACGGACAAATGAAAAGATACTGTCCTTGGTCGTTTCATGCACGTGTTTCCTACCTCGCAGGGATTTTCGAAGTTGGTTTTAATTGTCGTTGTTTTTGTGGCTGTCGGTGCGTTATTTCTGTTGATATGTTTAGTTGCTGTCATTGTTGTTGCTGAAATTGTTTCATAGTCCTTTAATATTCTTGTTGCTGTTATAGTATTTAACACCCACCTTACAGGTCCTGGTTCCGGGCGGCCAGTCTCTGTAACCAGAAATGATAAGACAGTGTTTAAAACCAATCAGTTAAACGCTGAATTGTTCTACTGCTCACTGCTATCTATTTTTAGCGTGACTTGCCAAGGTTCCGTCAGCATAATACTGTTAATCATACTTTTCAGGTTATTTCTGACGATGTTTCTTCATTACTAACAATTCATTACCTGGTTTCACGTGGATTGGATCAGTATTAACTGTGGAATGAAATTAAAAAGAAATGATTGAGAAGGGAATGATGGCTTTATTAAAAGTGTGAGGTAACAGCGCAAATGCAACTCCCGAAAATGGGATTCAGACCGGCAAAAAATTCCCAGTCCAGTAAAATTGTAACGTTTGCGTACAAACGAGGTTTTCCCGAAAACGTTACGGTCAGGGACCTTTTTCTGAAACAAATTTTACTTCCAGCTCGAAGCTTTCATGAGAGAGGTTGCTTGGTAGCAATGAATGCTTAAGACGTATAGCTTGCATAGCTGTCGGGGATTTCGTCCGCGAGTTCCTTGGAAAGTACCGTGTTCAACTTACACTCGCACTTGACAACTTGCAGTTGCGCGCGAAACCCCTCCCCTCCCCCAGTTATGCAAGCTACACGACGTCACGTATTCGTGCGTACGTCACGACTACCTACGGTGACGACAATTCGGGACTGTTCAAGTGCTTCCGCAGAGATTTGTTTCTTAAAAGAGCTACTGCACGGTTTGCGTATCTTGAAGTTTAGTCTAATTTTTTTAAAAGTTCGTCGTTTGCAATCCGTATTAATCTTCTCCATCCTTAACCATCCTTGTTCTATTATGGTTTATTATTATCTCTGTTTTTGTTTTTCTATCTTAGTTAACTACTATTTTCAGGTTTCTTTCAATTCAAAGGCATTTTTGTACCTGGCCAAAATAAATCAAAGTACCATTACTGAGATCCTTTAAAATATCACTTTAAAATTCGTAACTCTACTGTGCAAGAAACACAACAACTAAGGCAGTCGCGACTCCAACTGCTAGTTTGAACTATGGACATCAAGAGAATTTGATAAGAAGTCAATCTATTATGAAGTCAGCACAAAGAAACTGTACTTGTGATGGGAGGTGTGTTGAGAAATCCATTGATTTTCAACCACGCCTGCGCGGTAGCCATTCCTCCGGGACCTTTGGCCCTACACTGAAATATCCCAGCATCCTTCTTTTTAGCCCGTCGAATCCTGAGCCGCGATCCCCAACGGAAAGTAGTGACCTTGTAAGATGGGTAGGCTTCGCTGACAGACCGACCGTCCTTGAACCACGTGATGTTAGCCGCTACCTTTTTACTGCTCAGCCTGCACTTGAAGATGACTGGTTTGTTTTCGAACATTGTGATGTTGTTATCAAGACGGACTTTGAACTTGGGTACTGCGCATGGACAAACACACACACACACACAAAAAAAAACGTTACTGGTTAATGAGACGAAATCGCAGCTCCAATACAAGATTACAACTTAACTGAACTTTCTGGACGAAATCTAAGTGTTGCGTTCATTTCAACAAAATGTGTTGAGCAGAAAATCTTCATGTAGTACTCTCAATTACACTGTATAAAGTGGTTTTAAAGTAGGGAGGTGTCTGACTTAAACCCTAGTGCATGTGTGACCATTCAAATGAAAGATATGGTGCAGTACTTTCATGTGGTACTGTTTATTAAGCTGTACAAGGTGGTTCTAACTTTAAGTCTGTGGATGAAACCCTAGTGTGTAACCATTCAAATGAAAGCTGTGGAGCAGGACTTTCGTGTGGTACTGTTTATTATGCCGTGCAATGAGTTTCTAACTTTAAAGTCTGAGGATGAAACCCTATTGAAAGCTGTTGAGTACCGTTTGTTATCTTAATCTTTTTGGATTATTATTATAATAGCGGTTTTGAGAATGTATGCATGAAGTCCGACACATACCTTGAGGGACCACTCTAATACAACTCTTGTAATCAGGATGCCCCACAGCCGGCATACTGGAACAATCAGGTAACAGAACCGACACAAACGGTAATTTTCGGGCACGCTCGAAATCCTCCTGACAAATATCATTCTTCAAAACAAGACAATCGTCCCTACAGAACTTCCTCGGCTTAGGTTTAGACTGCGACGAATCACACGGCGGAAAAGCGTAGTTACACAAAGTTGGTAGAACATAATCCTTACATCCGTCAGACACGTACTCCTTCAACATATCATAGTTCCTTCCAACGCGGCTCCCGTGCGAAACCTGGGACGCTGTCTTTGAGTTGACATAAACTCGCTGGCCATCGAGGTAAGGCTTGCATAGCTCTCCACCAGAGTACAGTTCGCACGCTGCGAACCTGGAAAATAAAATTTAAAGGATCAGAATTTAGGGTGGTTACCAATCCTCTTTATATTTGGCCTGTTTTATGCCCCTCCCCGTATCCCCGTGTCTTTCGACTTTCCCTCTCCCCGTCCCC
>Ga0126338_10001919_pt1 | contig 13891 bp, 5 predicted proteins | sample OrbCmetagenome_2_FD_92529 | JGI IMG/M metagenome (GOLD analysis project Ga0126338, IMG submission 92529) | Coral microbial communities from Petempiche,Puerto Morelos, Mexico - Orbicella C C metagenome | ecosystem: Host-associated > Invertebrates > Cnidaria > Coral | place: Petempiche,Puerto...
AAAAATCGGGTGGGGGTGTGCGGCCCGCTTCCCAAAACCCTTACCCTATTTATGACCAAAATCTGCGATATTCCCTACCCTATTTATGACCTGACCAAAAATTCGAAACCCTATTTATGACCTGACACTAAAATCAAACCCTGTTTCAGACCTGCGTTATAATTAGTTCCCTAGTTCAGACCAATGTTAAATTGCCGGAAACATAATCTGTGAAGGGCTTTTGTTGATTTTCTTTTCGATAATGATGAAAAAGTGGCTTGTTCTTAAAAACGTATCCATATCAAGGCTAGAGTGCAAAACCCATACTCTATTTATGACCAAAATGGCCAAAATCAGCTAAAATCGATACCCTATTTATGACCGAAACGGCTGAAAAACCATATCCTTGGGGCCGCACATACCTATATAGCCCATATAAGGGAGTACCCCCCCCCCACCCCCCGGGCGGTCGCTATAGAGTAGGTTCCATATGATCGCAACGATACCTGAATTTGTTTTCAGCGACCTTGACGCCAACATTATGGTTTATTGACTTTGGTCAGGGGAAAACGTGCCAGTTAAGAACGAATAGCTTGACAAACGTATCTATAATTTGATTGATTTTGTTCAAGTGGAGTCCTGAAAACTTGGAGACACAAAGACCAACAACAGTCGAAAAAAGGGAATGAAAAAACGATCGGAGGCAGAATTTCGACAAAAAGGTGATTTTGGAGTGCAATTCCGATGGAAAGAAGTGGCCAAAAAAAAAACCTGATAGGTACCATTTTAGAGCTATCAGAAAAATGTTGGCTGTATTTAGAAACAACGGAAATATAAACAAACAAAACATAGGCCCAACCCACGTCCGGTCTCTTCTAATTTAATTCTTCTTCTAGAAATGGCACGAATGAGCTTTTCCGACCTGATTGTCTAGGAAACAACCTCATAAAACACCTAAAGCTTCTTAGAAGAAGTAAGCCGGGATAAAAACTCAGCTAACCGGCTATTTACGCCGCAATTAATCAGCAAACTAGAAGTTCGTGCATGGAAATAATAATACCGGGCGACCAAGTTCCGCTTTGTCTGTCGTGCGCAAGAGATTTATTTAAAAACTTTAATCTATAGCTAAGTACATTATAGCGGATTATAGTGTCGTTAGGCGGTGAGTCTGAATTCCTCTGTTAGACGAACTCTCATTTTTTCACGTACGCAGTTTGTTATAAACAACACAAAAGGACCAAAAATGTACTAAACATAGCGTAAGGCTAATGATTTTAAAATAGTTTTGAAACAAGAGACGTCTCTTGTTTTGAAATCAATCGATCATTTCCTTTTTCGCGGTTTTCTTCTAAAACTGGTGCGGATTTGTACTTTTTGGCTTTTAAGCCTCTCAAGTCACTAAATCAGCAAATCCTTGCATCCAGTCAAGATGTTCCACATCCAGAGATCTTGTACATGCACATTCTCTTGATATGCCAGTTTATAATGTTGCCAAAGTAAAGGGAAAGTTGATCACACTGCCAGGGATGAAGTATTTCATTCACGGCAACATTGGCCGAGCTACGTATCAAAGCACGGCACCAAAACACGCAAATTTTTGAAAGATTTTTTGTTACTAGCTAAGTTCAACATATATTTCACTCAATGTTTTATCCTATAGAATCGTTGCTAGCAGCGCTCAACACCTATTCGTGATTTTCATCAAATTTAAATTAATTTCACACTTGGGTAGGACCAAAGTACACCGGAAATAATAACACTCTGAGGGAATCGTAAACAAGTTTTGTATGAGTTAAAAGTGGCCAAGCGGTAACTACGTGTGCATGCTTTATATCTTGAAAAACTACCTTGCCAATTTTTGATGCGCGTAAGACAACACCCTGAAAGCTTCAAACACCCTCCTCCCCGCTAGGGGGTTAAAGAGAAACATAGTGAACAGAGCAAAAGGGAATCAATAAACATTCGCGTTCAGCTAAAGGACAAGGTAGAGACAGTTTGCTGTCAGCATCACAACACTAAAACGGTTATTAGTTTTTTTGTGTGTGTCTGTTTACAATTAATATTTTGAGTTAATTGACTGTTAACTGACAACTCGTTTAGCTAACGTTCAGATGTGTGTGCTGCCTCTCTCGGACTTTCCTCTAACCCTTCTCACACGCTAACCCGACTAAAACACAGGTACCGCAATGATTCGATTTAGCGCCCTCCTTCCAATAAGCGCCCCCTTTCGAATAAGCGCCCCCTTCGAATGTGTTTTTATTAATAAGCGCCCCTATTCCAATAAGCGCTCCCATTCTAATAAACGGCCCTATTCTAATATACAGGGCCGTCAGAGTACCTATCAACGGAGGTTCATACCGGTTAAGCGTAAACAGAATTATGAACCAACATTAAAGCTAGAGACAACAACAACAACGTTTGATAAACTTAGCGTAACTTGAAGTTGACTGACCTTTCGGAATATTAAAAATAGTGTAGAATTTCAGCCGCAGACAATACAGTCACTGTCTCGAGTTTATACAATGCCGGAATGTCATATGTGTCAGTACACTTGTTCACTTTGTTTAGCAAAAAGATCTGCAAAACCCGTTCAAAAGAAATCAGCAAAAACAGGAGCTCAATCAGTCGTCCAAGAACCAGACAGGAATGAGGATGAATTGAAGGCAAACAGTGAAACCATTAGCACATAAATCCTGCATAAATCCTCAGGACAAAAGCTTCTTTTTTCATGTTCATCCGCATTTGAACGATTGAATCACAGTAGTGTAGGTTTGATATACTCTGTCTCTTTCGAAGACTGCTGCAATTATTCACACTACTTACTTTGAGTAAGAAGAAAGGCTTATGATGAATGCTGAGCAAAAATGAAGCTTCCTTTTAAAAAAACTCCCAATGTTTGTTTATTATGATAAGTGATTTTGTATTGGGTACGTTACGTCTGAAGAAAAGTGCAGAAATTTTCCGTTTTGGTCTAAAACAGGACATTTTTCTCTAAAAATATCAAATCGAAACCAAATAGAGTAGTCATTTCTTTGATTTAGTCTAGACCAAGGTAACAAAATCCACCTTGTTTTGGTCTGGAATAATACGACACTGGTTGTAATCCGTCTCTAATTCTCCCAACCTTTGCAGTCTTTGGGGTACATTATTGCCCTTCTCTGGTGCTTTTATAACTTAGAAAACTGTTTTTTTTGAAGACCTAATTTCCGCTTCACTCTAAAAATATTCTCAATGTCTATCACAAAAATAACTTGATAAAGACGTGCGTCTACTATGATGGCAGTTTCAGCTTACTGGTAATCGCCCACTTTTTGTCAGTTCTCCAGTCAACAACTCATGTAATATTTTTTTCCTTTCTCAGCGGTTCAATGTAACCTTGAAGAATAGCATTGCAATTTCTTGCAATAGGATATTCCTCTGGTAAGCTATTGTCTTACTGAGAGGTATGATCGAGGGGGGAGGGGTGGGTGGGAAGGAAAAAAATCCAAAAAGCCACCCAGTCCGCTCGCTGGTCCTGTCATCAAAAGAAAAGAAAATCTGAAGTGTAGTGACAGTGATGGATTTACGCTAATTTTTGAACCTTTCATCAACGTGGGAAACGTGCGCGGGTTTCAAATGAAAAGTTGATCGGCTTTCACTAACACGAAGGGGTAAATCCTATAAGTTAAGACTTAATGCAATAAAAAGAGATATATAAGCATGTTAGCTCGAGAGCGAGTGCAATGAAACACAGCCGTTATTTTCTGTTCAAGGTATCAGTAAACCTAAATTAACATCAAAACGTTAGCGCGTTTTAGTGCGGAGGCTTATCGTGTGAATAGAAGGTCGCTAAAAGTTAAGGTGAAGTTCAGTTTAGGGTTTAATAAAAGGAGGAATTTTCTAGTAGCCCAGTTTAACTTTCATGAACGTTTCAGTATTCGCGTGTTGTTCTCTCATGCCTGATCAAAAAATAAGATCAGCTCCGCGTGATTGCCTTACTTACCATACGACCTTTGATTTTACTCATAAAAATATCAACACTCTGGAATATTTGCTGATTTTTAAACCACAAAACGAAAACAGATGTAATCAATTGCCCGACATAATACAGCTTATGATACTCCAATTTTTTAATTAAAGAAAAAGTACTGCTCCAATTTTAAATTTGGCGAACGTTTCATTCTTCGTGTGTCATTCTCTAATACCGGATTGAAAAAGCAGTTCCGTATGATACCTTTCGTTGCCATAAGATCTTTGACTTAAGTCATAAAAACAAGCTGTTCTTGACACTCGACAAATTTACTGTTTTTTTTTTTAAATCTTAAATAAGACTACAAAACAAATGAAATCTATAGTTGCTGTTGGACAACTTCATCTTCTATCTTTTCAACTTCTTTATAACCCGGTTTATAACACAGCTCACAATACGTCAAATTGTTTTCGTTAATCCACGTCAGACTGGATATGAGATGTACTGATTTCCACTTCACTCGAGTACCAATACATTTTGCTTTAATCTTAAGTCAATTAAATTAGGTTTTTTACATTTTTTTATACATTAATGCGAGTGGCCTCAAGGAGCGGGCAGATTGTAAACCCATAAGAAATTCAAACGCCTCTTCAAGTATTAAATTTGTCAATTATTAGATAAATAAACAAATGGCTTACACACAGATAACCCCATCTTGACTTTAGAATATAAACTCTGCTGGAAATTATAGCAGACCTTGAAACCCTGCTAACCAGACGTAACTGACCAAACGTAAGCGGTCTTTGCCTTAACGAGGTAAAATAAGGAGGGAGGAACTAGAAGACTTGAGTACGTGACTATTCAATACAGGAGTTCCCATTACCCACCCCTCCCTTCCAATCATCTTATAAATTTGGATTTCGTCAGTTGCCAGAGTCACAACACAGCACAAACAAACACTCACGTGATTGGTCTTCTCCTCCTGCCTCTGGGACAACTTTCATGTTTTCTTTGCTCAGCTAAAAAAAACGAAACACTGTATCTCAAATTTCTTTCTACACCATTTTCAGTCAACCTGATCACACAGAAAGAAAGTTCATACATATCATTTACCAGAACGTAAGACATCAAGACAAAAGTTGTTTACCTTGAGGTAAAGCTTGATTTCCTCGGCTCGTCTCATGTACTTGCTCACCTTCAGAAAACATAAAAAACGACATTAGACCCATTAGGGAAAGAAGCCAAACTTATACAAATGGAAGCTCAAACGTCATGGAGGGTAACTTGCCTCTAAATGTACAGCGTCCTTGTAAGGGCCACGAGGAGTTCCTGGCACAAGACACAAAAAACCAACAATTCAGCAACTGTTAAACACGATATATCGACCCTGTTTGTCATGTACAGAGATGATTCGGACTCCACGATGTCTGGCCAACGTGATTGTTGTCCCTTTGAAAATTTCACCTGCAGCAAGAGTTAATTTCTCATAACCTCTCTATGACAAAGTCAGCTGAGTAGATTTTAACCATACCACCTTTAGATCTTGTTCTGGATATGTGCACATTGCAAGGACTATATAAAGAAAAGATAATATTACATGACTTAGTTTTATTAATTAAAGTACAGCTGCTACCTGATAATATTGGTAACAAGGCCTCCAGGGCGACCTGGTACTGGGACAGTGCACTGTCATAAGCCCCGTGCTCATCCTGAAACAAAACACAGTTCCAAGATAAGATTGTAGATTAGAGCGGTTTTAAATTGGTGTTGTAAAACCAAAAGCAACGTAATCACTCTAACCAATTACACAGGACACAGAAAATCCCGTGGGCCAATCAAAACTGGACGTAATTTACAAGTAGCTGACGCAAAGCGCGGGAAAACGTGCGTGAGTCATGACTGATTTTGGTTTTACTTCTGATTGGATGTCAAAGTGGCACGAGTTTTAAACAATTATTGGCTGAGGTTTTTGTGATATCCAGAATAATCAAGTTTGAGGTAGGGGTTACCAGCCTCAGCCTTCGGCTTCGGCTGATAACCCTTACCGAGACCTTGATTATTCTGGATATCACAAAAACCGAATGTTTTGTTATATATTGAATGAAAAAACAAATGGAAGTAATGTTTTTGCTTCTTCACTGATGGCAAGCAACACAAAGCGAGTGAACTTGACATGATTACCCTTAGAAATCATGCAACACAGTCATACATGACATGATTACCAGTGACCTTGAGTGTCCTTGACGTGATTATTGTATAATCTGCCGCTAGATGACGTCACAGACGCTGATTTCAAATATTGACTGTGTGCTTTCGGCCAATCAGAAAAGAGATAGTGAGTTCAATGTATAATAATAAAGCTAATCATGTAGGGTGATCTTCTCTCATTTTTACACTCTGGGAACAATTCCTCTTGGGAGAACTTAGACCTTGTTCCGAAGACAATTTCCTGTGCTATTCTCATACCCAATAAAACATCTCTCAACAATTGGGTCAAACATTTAATGATTAAATAGGAAGTCTTAGTTAACTACTTAAACAATAAAAAAAACTAAAGAAAGGACTACAGATTCATGTGTAACTTACTCTGATCTCAGCAATGTTTGCGAGATGAAGTGCTACTTTCAGCTCTGCATGATCCTTGCTATAGCGAGCTAAAAGTTCATCGGGATTACTGTGAGATTTTATCTTAAAACACTGCTTTAGTTCTTCTGCTCGGCTCATGTACTGATTTACCTAGAAATTAAAGATTAAAAAATGATTGAAAAAAAGGAATACTTATGTTCATAAATTATAAATCTCTTTAATGCAAGATCCTGACTGGTCAATTTTCTTTTGCATTACAGAAGTTTCAGTATATAAAAGGACATATAGATTACTTCAGCCGTAACTTGACTTACCCTCTCTCTTAATCTTGTTTTCATCTGTGGATCTTTCTCATCTGTAAGCCAAACAACCTCATCAAGATTTTGTTAAAACAGTCATAACTCAGAGCAGGAATTACTAACAGAAGCAATTAACTTACACTCAATGGCTGGTAAAAAGAAAGCCATGGCTTCACAGTACAGTTTGGCAGCTTCCTTCAGCTCACTGGCGTCATCCATCTTTATGGCCTCTGTCACAAGTTTTATCTGAGAGGTTAATACAGAACAAAATGAAACAAGGAACTATTAACAAACAAACTTGAAAAAGAAACACACATAATCAGCTCAAACCTTAACAAGTTCACAGAGGTAACCAAACTGAAAGAATGATTTGGTTAGTAGTCAAGTCTTGCAGATTGGCATACATTACATATTAGGGCCAACACAACTTTTTTTGAAAAAACAAAATCAACAACTTACAGTTTACCTAGATCATTGGCAATTTAACAATCTTGAAATTGAACTTTTGAAGTTACTCCTGCAGATCTTTCCTAGGTTACTTTTTGACTTGTAACTTCACTGTTAAAAGTTTTAATCAAACAAAGGACCAATTTATATATTGTTACTCACTGCTTTCTCTAAACATAGTGGCGATGGGACATGTTCCAGATCAAGAAAAGGGTGAGCAAAGAACTCTTCAAAGGATATTCTGGCCAAAGGATCCCTCTGAAGAAGTGCCAAAAGAAGATCTTGACAGTCTGGGGACACCTTGGATCCAACAGGTAGCTGATGACGGATACAAAAGAACTTACAATTAAACAAGGTGACATGGATAACAAACATCAATGCCAACCTTAGAAAATTTGAATCCAGGACATTGCTGGGAGATCACTATTTTGTCCAAAGGTACCTCTTGTTGACAAGCTCCTCCCCAAAAATAAACAGCCATAAAAACTCTCAAATTGAACCTGATTTCTAACATTTATACAAAGTTATCCTAACCCCCAGAAATCCACCAAAATAAGCAACAAGTAGATGCTTTGATTTTCATCCATATCCAGGACATTCATGCATTAAAATTTGAGAGAACAGTGTTTTTGGTCATGCAGTGTCTAATAGGTTTTCTCACTATGTGGGAGAGTTCAGGTAATATATCGAACATGAAGAGACAGTGTTTCATTGGGATATCCAAACACCGAGAAGAGAGTTGGAAATACGATGTGCTGTGGAGTATTTTTGACCAAATTCGAGGTGTTGGATAGCAGATGAAACACTATCTCGAGTGTTTGATATATCTTCTCAATTGAAAAAAAACTAAGGAGTAAAGTAACAGTAACAGAGAAGTAAAATCGTCAAAATCTATGCAAAATAAGACTGGGTATCCAAACCTCCTTCATGGTTGTGATTTTCTTTGTTTTAACTTGATGAATAATTATTAATGAGTTTGAGAAGGATGATGCCAGCACATAGCTGCCATGATCAGCTTGGCCTCCTTAGGTCTCATCACCCAAGTTGTATACTTTATTTATGTTAAGTGTATCTTACTGTAATTGGGTCTGAAGATCGTATCTTCTTCTCAAGTTCAGCAAAAGATCCTGAGGCAAAAGGTGCTATACCAAAAAGTGCCTCTGAAAGAATAAAAAGAAACCTTGAGCTTGTTAAGACTGGATGGCTTGTACTCCTCAACAGTTTTCTTGTAGAATTCAAAACAGCTCTCCTTGCACTAACTGTGACAGTGAATGTGATACAAACTGTGAAGCACTGGTGAAAAGGGAGTCCCTTTGGAAGCAAGAGATGTACAAAAAAGCAGCCAGCACTTGTTCAGTATGTATATTTAAGGTAACTTTATAATCATTGTGATAATTTCCAGGGAAACTAATGTAATGCATCTGTGGTAAAGAAACTGAAGACTTGGCTAAGGTTGACATGTTGTTATGGACATCGATACTAACTACAATGTACATATAGCAAGTTGCACACAGTAAGCTTGGCAAGTCCTGTGGTCATTGGAATTTACTAAGCAACTCACCATAGAGAATTACACCTACAGACCATAAGTCTACTCTGGCGTCATATTTCATAGAACAGATCATCTCTGGTGCCTAACAAATATCATATGTAAGCATAAAATAATATTTATCTGTTGAAGCTTATTATAAGTAAGTTGCTAATAATTTGGCTGAAGAACAGTAACAATAATGTGTAATGACAGTATTAAGCAACTTTGTAGATTTCAGTCATAGTAGGGATTACATGTAGATCACATCTTTCTATAGGTTTACATCATGGTCGATGAAGGGTGAGTGATTTACCATACAAACTCCCCTCACTATTATAACAAGGTGACCCTCATTACTCAAAGTTTTGGTTAATTTAGTTCACCTCTTTGAGTAAATTTGGCCTGAAATTTGACCTTTAGCTTGAAAGGAAATATGGGAGCACGCTGCTCTCAACCAGTCTGGCTGAAAAACGTTTACAAAATACTGTTTCAAATTTTCTCAATCAATCTTGCTAAAAAGTTAACAACATTGTTTCTACAACAAAATTACTATAACTGAGCAATTTTTTCCTTAAAAATAGTGAATAAGGTATATTGTTGCGGTTTAATCCTCTAGTCCTCAAAACAAAACATGTTGATAAAAGAAGGCCAATTGACTGGTGTACTCTGACTTATGTCCTTACCATGTATAGAGGGGACCCTCTTATTGTTTGTGTCTCCTCTTCACTATGTAAATACTGTGCAAATCCAAAATCTGTTTCAAAAAATGAAATATAGCTTGAAAAAGGGCATCTCTCTGTTGATTGAGTACATGTACATGCTATAAAGTTCTTAAATAATTAGCCCTGCACTTGGACGAGACCTTCTTTTAAACCTTGATACCCCTGTTTTAAATATATAAATATGTGCATAATAAATGAATGTTAATAATATCACATAAACATCAATATGGAATAATTCATAACAATCAAAAGAGGCTTTATTCAAACTTTGCTGCCAATGCTATGAATAAATGAATACATAACAAATGAATGTAAATTGTATTAAATAAATATCAATGTTGTGTAATTTATAATTAAATTACTCATGTATCACTCATACATTTTGTAACTGAAAATCGCAGAACAAATGCAAATTACAATACCTGCCAGTTTCAGGACAGGATTTTGTCTGGCTGACAGCAGCAAATTCTGTGGTTTAAGATCCATATGAGCAATGTTGTTTGCATGCAAAAAATGAAGAGCAAGAGCTGAAAAAAACAAATTGAAAACTAATTCTAAGGCATTAACAAGCTGAAAAATTAATTCTTATAACAGGTCTGCTTAGCCCTAAGAACATGTAAATCATCACTACACTGAATGAGCAAGCAAACATACTGCCTGACTTTGTGCAGTGCATTCCAGGTAAGATCATCCATTGTCCTTAATTGGCTGAATAATGAATGCCCTACATTACTGCCAACTTTTAATGTTCTAGCATTTTAAACAGGGGATGTTACAGCAGTAATTTTAATAATAAATTTTACCTCAAAGCAAGTCAACATGAAATCCTGTTATTTTACAACAACACTTACTGCCCCCTCTGATCTAGATTTCTGCGATACCTCGCAATATTCCATCTACTACGTATTATTTCTGCATATCTTCAGTTAGTTTGTTATAGTAAATCATAATTATTTTGTTCAATGTTGCTTAACATAATGCCATACCCAACTGTCGTAAAAATCTTCTTGCAATATCTTCAGGCAGAACTCTTCTACTGTGAATAAACCTTGATAGGTCTCCTCCACTGCAATACTCCATTATTAGGAAAATATATTGGTCATTCCACTGGATAAAAAAAAATACCAAGAATAATTATTAACCATTAATTCTGAAAATGTCCATTGACCTTAAAGTACTGCTAACCCCTTAAGGATCCCAAATGCAAAATTTAAATTTGTGTTACTGACAGTTACATGTACATGTCTTGCACATCTTACTAATTTGAGGCATATCAAGAAAATACCCAAAGCTGTTACCGGCCTAATATATAAGATGGCAATTAACTACTGTTTGGAAATGTAACAATTTTATACTGCCTGGTCCCTCAGTGTTTTCTGTACTCAATCATAAAAAGTGACATCTCTGATCAAAATTTGAAACCAAAGTGGGGTTTAAATGAAATATCAATCTGATCAGCACAGCATAAGAGTGAAGGCTTCTTGTAGTTGTAGTCAAATGATGTCATCATACATATCGCTTATGTAGGGTTCAATTAATCCAGTTCTTTAATCCAGGACAGTTACTTTTTTGCAAGAAATTCATAAAGTCTGTAGAATATTCAAGGGGATGCTTGCTTATGTAGTTCTTTCTCTCTGCAAATGTTTTTAATAAAGAGAGTAGCCACAGGTGGCATATTTCCTGAATACAAATACAACATACACTACAGGTTCCCCAGCCTCAAACAATCCCACATAAAACAGCTTCCTTCTAAAATAATGGTTAACATAAAGAGGAATCAATGCAATAAGAATTGTCAGACTTACTTCAAAGTCTTTCAACTTGACAATATGCTCATGATCCAATTTCTTGAGTAATTCAATCTCAGTAAGTAAATTCTCTGTTGCTGTCTTACTCAGAGAACTTTTTTGGATACATTTGATTGCAACCACATCCCTGGTGTCACCCTAAAGTAGGAAACAGAAGAAAAATACTGATATGGAACCCCAATAACATGATTAGCACGCTATAACAGATTGATTGTGATAACTGGGTAGGTAAAGTCTGCATATGAGCCAAGTGGCCCACCAGGCTGGTGCTTATCTCTGGTTTCTGCAGCGTGAATCGTCTAGGAGTATTTCTACTCCCCCTGGATGGGATACTAGTCCATTGCAGGGTTGCTCCCAGTATTAAATTTGCCAGTACCCATTTATACACCTGGGTGGAGAGAAGCATCGTGAGAGTAAAGATTCTTGCCAAAAAACTCAACAAAATGTCCGAGTCCTTGAACAAAGACTGTTCAACCTGGAGGTGAGCGCACTAACCATAAGGCCACCATTCCTCCACAAATAACTGGGTAGGATCAACTTATATTTCCAGCATATCAGGTATAACTGGGTGGGGGAGTCAGGTATGACTCTCTACTGACTTCTCTTTGCAGTATCAATAGATTTTTGCTCAAACTTTGTCCACTGAATATTTATCATATGAGAACTTTCATTATAAAATAAAAAAGGGGGGTGCCCATGCTCATTAAGGAGCAGTGAGACATTGAAAATGTCCCATTTTGGCATTATTTAATGCTTATTACAAGAACGTTCCAAGTAATTATAAAATCTTTGTGAGCCCAGACTCATGAAAACACACCTCAAACTACAGTCAATATTTGTGTCGGACACAAATAAACTTTTTAACTTTGATTTTGACAGAGAAAACATTGGAACCAAATTGCTTGCCAAAGCTATCAAACTGTAAAATAGAAAAGACTACAGTGCAGCTGCTATTTTCCTTATTTCTTCAATTTTCAGCAATAGAAGTCAGATCAGTCTTTTCTCACGCAAACCTAGTGATTAGTTAAAATGACTAGAAAAAATATTGAGGTGCCCAAGGTCGTTAGTGAGCTATAGCCAGAACTCAATATCAAGGCAAATCTGCCGTGTTTTCAATGTGCGCATGCATGATCGTGCATTAGTGATGCCATAAATTACGTGCAGTAAGGATGCGGAATGCAAATGTGAGGATTCACCTTAAGAGGGTTTCAGTTAAAAGAAAATGACTGAGGTTTATCATGGGCCAAAAAAGATTAACAGCTGTAATGATGGGGTGATCACATTTTAAACAGGGTTAACTCATAAGACATGGTTCCCCTGGACTTAGATTCCCCTCAGTTCTATTACCATTACTAGGGGCCTCCAGACTGAAGTACAGCCGTCTTTGATAGCAAATCCCCACACAGGCTTACATGTATGTGAGTACTATACAATGAACTCATTCCAACTGAGTATTGACGTGTGCTCCAGTGGCTTGATAATTCAGTGGTAGAGATTCAACACCAGTGTAGGTAATAGACATGCCCTTCGAATTTGCTGGCAACCCGCTAACTGCTTTCGTTTTTAGCGTATATCCGCAACAGGCAGATAACATAATACGTGATTCATTTCATGTATGATTATACTAGGTTTGCTTAGGGTATTTTGATTTCCCCCTTACTGTTGTAGGAATAGTTTTTTTTCTTCCTAAAGGATGCAAGCAAACTTGATTAAAAAGTCGAATTTTTTTTTAGAAGAGAAAAGAGGTACGTGAACGCACAAAAAATCCCAGGGGACTTCAGTCCCTCCAGTCAAGAAGTGCTTCAAAAAACTTTGAAGATTTTAGACTTTTACCTTTTTAAACGCCTTGTATACAGTTGCATAAGTTCCTTGGCCTAGTTTTTCGGTCATTACATAGTGTTCTAACCTCGGAGGCGGAACTACTCGTAAATCGGCGCTGGCCGCCATCTTGATTGTTTATTACGTAGCCCGCACGCAATACCGCTGTTTTTTGAATATATTTTTTTTCTTTCGGGGAGGGCCTGGGCAAGGGGAGTGCTCTCATTTTAATAAATAAAAATAAAATAAAACACTTTAATAGCTGACACAATTACTGGTAACCCAGTAGTTTACATTGTGGGCTATATATATAAAAAATATATTTAGTTAAAAAATGTTAAAATATCGAAGAAGTTAAAATATAATACAGCATGCACATAAAATGTATTCGAATATATTACAAGACATTTTCAAAACGTTCTAGAGACGGTAAAGTGTTCACGGTCTGAGTTACTTCGTAAAAAGTCGTTCACTAAGAGTTTCTTAAAGTTTCTTTCATGTGTGATAGTTCCACAGGTAAGTGGCACTTGCATGAAATGTTCGTAGGCCTGCGTTGGAGCGACATTTCGGCACCGCCAGATGATCATGAAAAGAAGTTCGAGTATTATAAGAATGGGTGTTTTTAACATAGGTTCTATAACTTGTAAAATAATGCGGACACTCCCCATTCACAATTTTAAACATCATGCACAATTTCTTCATGCGTATTACATCATCAATTGGCATCCACTGTAGTTTCTTGAACAGTTGAA
>Ga0126338_10001920_pt1 | contig 13891 bp, 7 predicted proteins | sample OrbCmetagenome_2_FD_92529 | JGI IMG/M metagenome (GOLD analysis project Ga0126338, IMG submission 92529) | Coral microbial communities from Petempiche,Puerto Morelos, Mexico - Orbicella C C metagenome | ecosystem: Host-associated > Invertebrates > Cnidaria > Coral | place: Petempiche,Puerto...
TTTTCCCGCCCCCCAATTTTTTTAAAAACCCCCCTCCTTCCGCCCCATTGGGTCCCTCCCGGGTTTAAAAGGTTCAAAATGTTGGGACGACCTTTTAATTACTTCCCCCCCCCCCCCCCTCCCGGTACATTTCTTACTGTTCCATGAGATCGAGGCACCAAGAGTGTGATGTATTTTACACAGCGCGTGAACCCAATACATGGCCAATCTCGGTGGCAGTTTGTTGCATTCCTTCGTTTTTTAGCCGGTTTTGTTTATCTGTTTGTTAATTCAATCACAGCAAGGTAGTATTGAAAGACAAGTCCTTGTTCTGAACGTTGATTAGGCGAAGGAAACCCTGTTTCCAGTGATAGTTACTCACAGGAGTCATTTGCCGGTACGTACATTTGATGAAAGCGACGCTCTCTTGCTGATATATTCGTCTTGAGCGACGGTTCTAGCCTGTTTCGAGGTCTTCTTTTACACTGAAGAACGACAAAACTGGCGGGCTTGGAAATTCTGAAACAATCTTCGTTTATACAACATGGCGAAACTACTACTTCAATGGAGGAATGTGAAACGAAAGAGCCCCAGCAATATACTGTCGTCAACAGCAATACAAACGACGAGGACTCGTTTACCTTAGAACACACAGACGATATTTGTTTTCAAGAAGAAACTCTATCTAATTCTGATAATCTGGAGGTGGAAAGTGGAGTAGAAAGTGCTACGGGAGATGTAACCGAAGCAGAATTGCTTGAATTGGGTTTCACTTCGGACTACTTCGACTACGCTGGTGAAAATTTGTCTTTTTTGCAACTGGGTGATCTAGATTTAACGACAGAACAAGCGCAGGAAACCTTGAAATATTTCAGTGAGTACAGTATAATCTTCATGCTTTAAGTTTATTTTAAAAACAGTTTTATCTAGAATTCTTCGAAATTCGAGAAGAATCGATCAAGATTTGTAATCATGGCTTATACATTGTATCATCACAATAGCTATAGCTTATGTAATGCTCCATATTTACGATGGAGTCCAATACTGAAATTTATTTCACGGATATTTAAGTTACTTCATTCCTGTTTTCCTTTTTTCTTTAACTGTGTAAACGTTTCAACTTGTTGCCATCTTCAAATTTCTGTTCACATCTGAGTTTTGTACAGTTCGAATTTTAACTTCAAAGACAAAACATCAACCAGCTTCTGACATGTTCAATTCAAAATAAGTTTTTGATTGTATTATTTTCCCCAGTTATGCAATCAGCTGTTAAATATTGATTTGTCGCACTATAGGCTAATATATAATTTTGATATAAATAATGTTATCAATAATGCTTACATGTAAATTGAAAGTTTACAATCCCAGATTATATATAATTTACAGTTTTGTTAATCCTTTCTTTGTTCGCCTTGTTCGTCAAGTGTTTACTGTTTTCTATTGAAGCAGATTATTTTTGTTTATATTTGAGGCATTCTGTTTAAATTTTGTTTTCGATCCAAACAATCTCTGATCAATTAAAACTGTTACCATTTTCTCTGTAGCTCTACTCAGATATCATTATAATTACTCTTACAAAGTTCATGGAACATGTTTCCAGTCTAAAGAAGACATAAAGGGCTTTTTGTTCTCTTTGTTATCGAAATATTGTACCTTTAGACTCTCATTCTCTCCGATCATGTGTATGGTACAGCTGAACCTTCTTTTAATGGAGTCTCTTAGACCTAAAATATTGCTGCTTGCAGGAGGTTAAAAATGTAGTATGCATATTATGACACTATGACTAAAGCAGACATCATCTCTTATGAGAAGCGAACAAATTTTCAAGAGCATAGCTGGAGAAAAACTGTGAGCTTCGAGGAGCAGATAACGTTCAAGGTCAAAATTATAACCGACCATATTTTTGTGCCAAGTGGAGGATATTGTGTTTATTATCCTTCAGATATTTTTCACAACACGCACGGTTTTGAGAATTGGGAATTATCACTTGGATATTCCGCTGAGGCATATTCAGTCATGTGATGTATTTCAACCAATCGTGTGCGAGCAAAAATATTTCATGGCTTATAATGTTCAATATTTGTAAACCTTATTGTATCATTGTGGTACATTTCAGTGGCATACTGGCTGATTTTGGTTGAGCCATGGTTCATATTTAGTGAGACATACATGTAGTTTAGCCAAAATACAGTGTACTCATTACTTGCAGGACCAAATGAGCCTTATATGCCACCAAAGCATACCAAAAAGGTACAATTAGTTATTCATTCTGCCCAAATTCAGCAAGTGAACATGATTTTATAGTCATACATGTACCATGCCTTAGTAACTTGATATTGCAGGATAGTAGACACAGCTCCTAATTGGCTTATTGTAGATTTGGGTGTGGTAATCTCTGATAACATTCAATATCCTTAAATTCAACCTTTTTACTGATGGTATATTAATTATTGCTAGGAGAAATTAGATTTTGGTCACTTGATATCTAAAGAGGTGAAGCTTGGATGTATGCGATCACTGCAATTAGTATTGTGGTGTACTTAAAACCACTAATTCAACCCAAAACTTAACATATCTGTGTTTGTGGTTAAATTGGAGTATTCTTGTGGTTAATGTGACAGTCATGTCTTAAAATGTAAACATCAAAGAAACTTAATATTTGGCTGTACACTGTAAGGCTGTTGTCATTAGATTCAAAATGCAGTTTTCATTTATTTTCAACTTTGTTCTTTTGCATTTCTCAAAATGTGCATCAAAAAACTACAGAATATTTGCTTTAATTTGTTTCACTTGGTCTCCAGCATTGCTTTGTCACCTTAACTGTTTTAAGAATAGACTAAGGTCTCTTTTAGACTTAATAATTATTATTTAAATTTTATTTATGCTGTTTCTGATGGCAGCTGATTTGATTCTGTGAAATTGTTTTTAAGCACCTCCTCCAATAACAGTGTGAATGGTACTGAATTATTAATAACTTTCAGCTAGTGCAAGTCAGTTTAAAGAGAAATTATGGCTGTGCTGTTATACAGTTATTGAAAAGTATGGGGCTCAAAGTTCTCATTTACACATAAATTTGACTGTTATAAGGAGAAAAATGTTTTGGTCTTCAACATCTTATTTGAAGCTTGAGTTGGCAAGTTGAGGATGAATAGTTCACATGCAAGCATACATTATTGAGGCAATAGAGTGTTAAATGAAGTGCTTAATTTCAATAAGAATCATGCAAAGTTGATTTTATGAATTTTCATCCCGATGGATCACCAAGGTTAGATTTGTTTGCAGATCCATTTATTACAGTATGTAATCTACTTTGTAGATGATAGAAATAATTTCTCCATGTTCCCCTGTTTAAAATTTACTTGTCGATTATAATGTAGGTGATTAAAGTGAGAAAGCTGTACATGAAATAATTATTTGAGTAATATAAGAATAGTGCACAATATCCTTGTGGTATTGGCTGGGCTTTTATATATTTTATTTTAGTAAGTTAAGTCAGAAAGTTGGAAATTTAAATTCAAATGGAGTAATAGTAAATAACATTGTGAGTTGTCTAGCACAATATTATTGTAACGATACCACTGCAGTGTTGTCTGTTAATTTGTTGGTAAGTTGGAGATAAAATTGCCTGTAAATCTAAAAGTAATGTGAAAATTAAATGATTTCAGATTGCATGTGGAAAAGCAATATCAGTGACCTATGTAGTACATGCATTGTTAGTGATGTTGGCTTGACTTCCATCCACAATAATTCGGTGGTGATTTTGTATTATATTATATTTGTGATGGGTTACTGAGACTTCAGACTTTTATTTGAACTATCTCTTATTAGAGACAGACAGGGTCAACCCAAATTTTTGCAGTAGCCAGCTTTGCTGTTAGATTAGGTGGTTATAATTCTGCCATGTTTTTCTAAAGAATCTGAAGAATATCCCAGTAGGGGAACCAGCCAAGAACTGACAAGATCTATTTCTGACAACCTTGATTCTAATGTAAACATAAGTACCTAAACGTGAGTAACATGGTGGCAAATACAAGGTGTTCAGTGTTACAGTGATTTGAGATATTATTAATAAGTTATTCTTTTCAACTTTTGCAGCATTAGCATCAGACCGAACGAACCAGATGACCAAGACACACAATGATCTTGATGCCATTTTGCAACTCTTGCAAGAGGTGTGTTGCATTTTTCTTTAGTAGTTATAGTTTAAGGGTCTGTGGGAGGTGCACTGGCTAAATGGTTAGTGCACTGGAAAATCAATTGTGAAATCTTGAAGAGTTCAGAACAAAGATCTACAAATGTTAATGGTAAAAATGTAAATTTATACTTGTCATGAAGAGAAAATCTGTATGTGTTTTCAAGATGAAGTTCTGATAAGACTTAAGAAAAAAGGGGTCAAGGCTGCATACCAGCCAAGTGGCCCATCAGGCGGGCGCTTTCACATATCTCCGCTTACTGTGGATGGGATGTCAGTCCATGGCAGGGTTACCTCCAGCAGTAAGTTCCACCCACCCATTGGGTGGATGGAGGCACTGTGAAAGTACAGTAACCTGTCTTGTCCAAGAACACAATTGAACGTCCCAGGCCAGGTTTCAGACCCAGACCGCTCTCTCCGGAGGAGAGCATACTTTACCATGAGGCCACGGCACCTCCCCTTAATAAGACTTGGGATTAATTTTCATTTCATGTCTTTTTTTTCCACAGAAAGAGAAAGATCTTGAGCTTGCAGCACGAATTGGGCAGGTAGGTGTATGAATATATCACTGACATGCTTGTAGAAATTGTTGTTTAACTGTGATGCTTACATGTACATTGTTTAATTACAGTTTTTGCTTAAAGTGATTTGAAATTCTGTCAGATATCACTATTTTTACTTTCCATTTTGTCTTTTTTTGTAGTCCTTACTGGAGAGGAACAAGCAGCTTTTGGCAAAAACACAAGCATTTGAGAATTTTGTTGCTGAATGCGACGAAAAGGTCTGTGTTCTATAAATTTGCAATGACAGAATTCAACTAAACTTTTTCCATACAGATGCCTCTTCACAGTAATTTAGTAACATGCAACCATTTATTTGTACTCACAATTTATAAAATAATTACAATAAACATTAAATTAGTATAGAGTACTGCCTGCCCAAAATAACCATAAGGGCTAAAAAGAATGGGCAGACATTAAGTTACAGATTATTTATACAGTTATCGGTCGGTAACACACTTACACACACACTCACAAATATAAAGATACAAACAGAATGGAAACTTACAGCGGAACAGAATATATCCTTATGAGTTAATTAAAATAATTGTAATATTTAATATGAATCGATAAAGTGTGTTTTTAATTTCTTCTTTAATTGAAAATCAAGTAATTTTTTGTTAGACTCATGAAGAGAATTCCAGATTTTAGGCCCCTGATATCTAATGTTGAAGATCCCGAAATTAGTTCTGGTTTTGGGCAATGAATAGGATTGTTTGGAAGCAAGTCTCATATTATAGGCATGAATTTCATTAACTGTAGTAAATAATGATTAAAAGCGGATGGCAATTCTTTATGATGGAATTTATGCATAAAGATTGCAATATTTAAGACATAAAAATCAGGGAGTTTGATTATAGTAAGATATTTAAAAATTGGACTAGAGTGAGCATCAAATTTAGAGAAGGTTATTATGCGCATGGCTTTTTGCTGTAGAATATGTAAAGGTTTCTGGGAGGTTGGATAAGAACTGCCCCGGGCGATAATACCATAGATGCACATCTTTACTCATAGAACTATACAGCACTTGTATGTGAAATAATTTAATATGTGCATTCCACCCTGTAATGTTATGCAGATACATAATATGCATTACTTTGTTAACTACATATAAAGCTCTTTTGATGAGCATTACATGTTCGTAGTGTAAATATTTGTTAAATAACAAAAAATGATGTGTGAAATGTGCATTGATTTATAGGAGACACAACTCCAACATGAAGTTTCAATGAAGAATGAACTTCTTCAGAAATTTCTTAAAGATCAGGAGTTTGAGGAGCTCTATCAATTGTCTCATCGTTCAGACGAAGACAGTCGTAGGTGGGTGTTGTCTTAGAGAGTCAAAATAAGTATATTTCCTACAGTACATGTGCCTGGTTGATAGGATTTGTGCACAGTATAGGTGGTTATTACTTAGATCAAGTCCTAATTTTTAGGATCTAGCTGTGTGTTTTATTAACAATGTGGATTGTTGTTATAAACTAAAAAAATATGGTTCTTATTGTTGGGTATTTTTTTAACAGCAGTGACAGCTCATGTAGGGATGATTCCATCTCCTCACTTCAACAGAAGTGCCAAGCGCTAGAGCAACAAAACACACATCTCATCTTAGAGGTACAATCACACTGTTTCCTCAGATACATGTACATCTAATGTGTACTTCAGCTTTTGTACAGCCAAGATGAAAATTCAACCTTAAGAAGTTGTCTCCTATACAGGATGATCTTAGCTTAGCCATAGTCATTAAATTAATGTCAGAGCCACTTTTAATCAATTTCTTGGAATTCCACTAAATGAAAAGAGGAAGTCACATGCATTAAGGTCCATCATTAAGGGCCATACCCCGCAACACCTGTTATGGCTGAGTATGCTTGATTGTCCCTTGATTCTATGGGTGAAATCGTTCGTTGTTGATAGAATTCACCAACAAAGTAACAAGTTTGCTACAAGTGTGGAGAGATTTAAGACTGCTGTTGAATCAAAACTCAATGACAGCGCTGCTGCAGGGTTGTCAAAAGTTACTGGCTTCCAGTGAAAATCCTCAGATATATTTCTGTGTTATGGTCTCAGCCAGCCACTCTGCTGGGCTATTTCTCTGATTCTTAAGCAAAAAATAATGGCCTTACAACAGCTTTGGGCTACCTTAGCACAAGGAAATTTGTATTATGTACAGTGTGTGAGGAAAAGGTGGTAAAATCAGCTGCTTACAGCAATAATAAATCTAGTGCAAAACTTCAGGACAACTTGTCATATGACTTAATTGATAGGCTATCTGCATTGAATTGATTTTGTAGGCATTGCAGTTGAAGGAAGAAACAGCAACAGTGGAAATGAAGGAACAACAACTGGTGCTAGATTGTGTTAAACAACTAGGTGGGTGGATGGCAATGCAAACCCTCAAGTGTTAGCCAAAGGACAGATGATGTTAATGTTAAGGATAGTCCAGGATAGATAGTGCTAACAGAAAATGCTTCTTACTGGATAATAAGTGTTAATGGAAAAATCTACAGTTTTCATTTGAGTGTCAAAAGGTAATTGCTTTTGCATCAACTACGCTACACCATTGGTTTAAAAAAATTTCACCACTTTTTTCATCTAATCAGAAGTAAAACCAAAACCAATCATAACTTGTTCGCACATGTTTTCCCATGCTTTGTGTAAGCCACTGTAGTGTTCAAGTTTTGATTGGTTCACTGTATTGTCTGTGTCCTTTGTGATTGGCTTGAGTGATTACTGGTACTTTGGTTTTTGTTTTACGACACTCAATTGATAACCTCTCTATCCACTGGATAGTGATATATCTCCAGGGGTAGATAGCATTGCCCACCATTTCATCAATTGGACCCAGCTCAACAGTTCGCAAGAGTCTTGAAAAACATTCAACATGAAGGTGGAAGAGGGAGCGACAAAAATACTTGTACACCAAGACGAACAGACGTGGATTGTGAAGATGGATAATAATATTATGCATATGTACAAGTTGATGCCGTGAATCTGTCTTTTTGGCAGTCAGGCCATGAGAGATGTGTTTATAATGGGTGTTTTTGCTTTTTCTAAGCAGTTGAAGCTAAAGATCAGATATCCGGTTTGACTGATGAGATCTCCCGCAAAGCAGAGGACAACATCAGACAGCAGGTATGACTTAGAGATGAAAATATCAATTCTCTCGTTGATCACTATGCACTTCATTTCATATTAATTATGAGAATTTGTGATACATCTTTACATCAAAAGAATTTTCACTACAAGGAGAAAAAGAAGAAAAGGAAACAAAAAAGGGAAAAAAATCAACTGGTGCTTGACAATTTACTGAGATGTTCAACAGGAAAGTCACATGTACATGTCGATGTTACCTACCTGTATGTAACAGAGTTGCCACAGGTCAGGAAATGGTCAGGAAAAATTATTTAATACAGCTGATTTAAGGTCATTCCCCAGTACTGCATTGTGCATCCTTACTGCCCATAATTTATGGCGTCATTAGTGTGCGTTCACTGCTCCTTAACGAGCATGGGCACCCCCCTTTTTTAATTTTATAATTAAAGTTCTCATATGATAAATATTCATTGGGCAAAGTTTGGACAAAAATCTATCTGCAGTTTTATTTCAGGGGAATTACCTTAATACCATCGAAGGCTGGTAGAAACATTTGGAGTCACTATGATCTCAACGATATTTTTATGTAATGAAAATACAAATAGGAAAATTCTTGAAAACTTATCAGTCCTTATAAAGAAAGAATGGAAAGGATGGCTGTAAAATGAGGCTAGAAGTTGCTATTACATGTGCATCTGACATTCTGTATTCATTTGGTCAGGGAAGTTTTATTTTTATCAGGGAAAAGTCAGGGAATTTTGAAAAGTTATGCCTGTGGCAACCATGTTTAATGATTTTCTGTCTTTTTAATTATTAGGAGGAAATCACTCATCTAATCTCAACTGTTGTGGATCTGCAAAAACGTCACAAGCAGGTATGTAATTTATCATCAGTTTATTGACTGGGTGGGTATTACAGCCAAATATTTTCCTATCCAGCTTGACCTCACCCAGTTTTGGCCTTGATTTTGTTGGAAAGTGGTAAAAATGTCACGGTGAATGTTCTGAATTTTTTGGGCATCAGTGCTAAATGCTGGGGTGGTTCTAGGGGGGATTCGGGGGTTCAGCCGAACCCCTTAAATGTAAAATGTCTGACACATCATAACATGCTGACTTGGCCTCCAGGTTCCAAGGATGCCCCTGGACCCCCTACAGTAATGTATCTTGAACCCCTTCTCTAAAATCCTCCATCCACCCCAGAAATGAACTATTGACATTTGCAGAGTGGGCAGCTTTTTTTTTTCAACTGGCTCAAATCAATCCAGTGGTTCTACAATAATTGAGGCTGCTTGTTGTTTTCTTTGGGATTGCGTCAGCAGGACAGTATGGCTGTATGGGAAAGATTCCAAGGTGTAAATGCACATTCCAAACATTTTTACCTGAAACAAAGCAAAATTGTATGATTGTACAGTCACTACTTTAGATGAGCTCTGACTCTGAAAATGGCTTCTGCGACATGATTGTTGTAACTATTCCGCAGTATGATGAAAGTATTTTTCATTTCAGCTTTCAATGGACAATGAAGATCTGCAAAGTTTACTGAACTCTTCTCAAACTAATCAGAACCAACTTAAAACCAAGGTAACATTTCCTCATTTAGTTTGTGACTTTTTACTGCTGGGTCCTGTGGATGCTTTTGAACTCCTTGTGAATCTATTTGTATTGCAATACTCAATCCTGACTGTTTTATACCAGGTGGATGATTTACAAGATAAATACCATGAGTGTTTGGAGATGTTGATGGAAAATCAGGTACTAGTGAACAGAGTTCAGTCACTATTAATAGAAAACTCCTCTAAACTGGTAAACCAAGCTATTCTCTTCTGGTGGAACAAAACTGAATCACTAAATCCTTGTGGCAGTTGTAAATTTAGTTTAGGAATACGTCCATTGTGACGATGCGGTGTTATATAAGTTGTTATTTATATAAAAAATATCAATAAATTTGTAAATAATATTGAGGAGTGGGTATCAACTAACTGAGGATTTGCCGTGTCTTTTTCATCAGCAATAGTGTTCTGTCGAAGTTTGGTCCCCTGTTTTAACCCAAGTTCTTTCCTTTTCAGAGGGAAGTCAAAAAGTTAAACACGAAGATAGAGTAAGTGTCCTAAAGGCTTCAAAATAGCTTGATAATTAACCAAAAAAGACCATTACTTCACGCGTATAGACTTTAAGCAAATTTACGTATTGGTAAAATCTTGGAAACTGAGAATATATGGTGCAAATTGAATCTCAACTCAACCGTATGTCTGTTAAGAACAACTTTAGAAGCTACGTCATTGTAGGAAAAATGATCTCAAATGGCTTTTCCTTGTCTTAAAACATGTATGTGTACAAATTGGTTGGGGATCAGTGTGATTGTAAAGTCACTTACATTTCTTTGATGTTAATATTTCAGGAGTGGGACTGGACCTAGCAAGATGTCACCCTCTTCTCAGCTATCTTATTATGTAAGTAAAGAATCATGAAATGTTAGATTCGCTTTGAGCAACCTTTCATGGTAAACTTGTATTTAAATGCAACTTTTAATAATGTTGATATCCAGTGGAGGTAGACAGTGACCTATTGGTGAAAAACAAGTTTTCAATCGTTGACCGACACGAGAAGGGTGATATTGTTTATGGTCCCGTGAGAGGAAAACAATAATATTAAGCATGGCTTAGAAGAGGATTTCATGTTGTGTTTGATATCGATCTGAAGTTTTTTTTTCCCCTAGGATTCCCGTGATTCCATTGCTCTGGAAATTGAGGAAAGCGTTAAAAGAGATCTGACTTCCCAGCAAGAAAAACGGTTAGGTCTTACTTTACACTTACGCTTGAAACTTGTCCTTGATTAAATAACGATAACTGTAAAAAGTCTGAATAAGGCTACTGGTCCATCAAGCCGGAGCTTATCTCGGTTCCCTTTGGCATGAAGCGACTAGGAGTATTTCTACTCCCCACTGGATGGGACGCTGGTCAATCTTACATGTAGGTTTAACACATAGCATCAAATTCGCCGGTACGCATTTATACACCTGGGTGGAAAGAGACACTGTGAGAGTAAAGTGTCTTGCCCAAGAACACAACACAGTGTTCGCAGCCGGGGCTCGAAACCGGACCGCTTGATGCAGAGTCTTGTTCGCCAACTATTAGGCCACCTCACCTTTACATAAGGTTATATGCGTCCTCACTTGACGAGAGATGACAGAAGGTGTAAATCAAGAGAGATTGTCGATCTTTTTTGTGAATTTGATCCATTTCTTGTTTGCAGAGAACACACAGCTCGTGTCATGGAAACTGTCCGTGCCATCAACGCTGGCAAAACTTCGAGAAGACCTCGAAAAATAGGGGTACATAATCACCAGAGCACAAGTTCTGCTAAGGATGGACCAGGCTTCAAATTCACACTATCCGACACCGCAGCTGAAACCCGAGGGGGAGGTGAAGGAACGAGTGAATCACAGGACGGGAACCCTGGGGCAGGTGTGTATCCAACTGTGATCAACTAGTGCTTTGTTTAGCCCAATATAGTGAAAAAAAAAAACAACAAACAAACAGATATACGGTTTACATCAGAACCCTTTTTCGAAAGACGTCGACTTGAATCTTTTGTACGAGTAAAATCTAGAGTGCACTGATTTCGAAATTTTGCGCAGTGTTAGCATGGGTAATCAAAATGGTGACGAGTGAAGTTAGGAAATAATTACGCGTGCGTTTTGTCAAAACTCTAATAATTTTCCGAGACTTTAGACGAGGGAGATTATTAGAATTTTGATCAAAGTTAAGTGAAGTTATTTCTTAATATTACGAGTATACCACCTGATTGCCTTTTAACATCATTGGCCACGAATACTTTGTTTACTGAGTCGAGAAATTTCGCGCCAAACGTTGCTATGGCAATTTTATAATTTCACATGTGAAATTGTAAAATAACGCTGAAATTTCGCGCCATAATCAAGGGGTAATTTGTCACTCGTGATATTACAGAATCAAATTACCTTTATGGGGTTAAGAGATGAAAGGTTTTAGACTAATGTTGCGAGTTTCTTTTATTGTTCAACAGATCGGCGAATGTCTTACACACGGCGCTCGTTCAGAGCTCCAGAGAAGCTGCAAATCGTTAAACCAATCAAAGGGTCAGTCACACTGCACCAGTGGAAGAAACTAGCCAATCCAACGCTGAACCTTGCAGAGCAACGCCCAGGGGTACACGTGAAGGGGAACGGCCAGGAGTTACCAGATAAGGAGCCAAGGGAACACACAGATACGATCGACATGGACCCAGACGAGTACGTGGAAGATGAGCCATTGCAAATGAACCTTTCTCGTACCTCGGAAGGGACTTCAGGGGCTGCCAGCCAAACAGGGACAGAAGATGATGAGGATGAAGACGAACCTATTCAGATGCGAATTGGTCGCAGTCCAGAAAAAGTAGCCTCACCCACTGGGGCTAAGAAAACGGGGTCTGTGAAGAGAAGCCCCGCTGTGTCCCCTCCACGAAGTCTGGGCCTGATCTCGCTTGTAAGCGGGCAAGGCTTTCAGAGAGGCTTCAAAGAACGTAGTGTTGACAGCGGTGGTATCTTAACGCACCTTCTAAACAGCCCCTCTACTTCATCACCTGGGACGTCTTCAGTGGGCCAGGTACTCGCTGACGTGTTGAATAAGGCCAGCAAGGAAGCATCAGAGAAGGAGCCTACTAGGGCCGAGTCCCTTCGCAACCTGGCAAATTACTTTAGTGAGAAAGAACGTGGTAGTAGCACCGCGCCTCCTAAAGTCAAAACCCCTACCTCTCCCCCAGTGGTACCGCTTACCAGCACCGTACCCCCAGCCGGGGGTGGTTTGCTGCTTAGTAAGATACTCGGCACGAGCGGTTTATCAGCAGGGTTGACGATTCCTGCGCCGATAACAACGACAGCTAAGACAAACACTCCTCCCACCACCACTAACAGTACGTCCACAGCACCCAGTATTTTTACACGAAGTACTTTGGTCAGGAACTCCAGTGGCAGCAACTTGCTTAGCTTGGCCCAAGAAGCAACAGCAGAGGATGCTTCAAGTAAGCGTCACAGTCTGAACTCATCTCTGCTTAAGAACACAAACAAGCAATTGGAGTCTGAATCTTCTCAGGGACTGGATTTTTCTCAGTTGAAATTTCCAACACTTCGCCGGCGTGCGAGTAGCGGTGATCTTCAAGAAATGGGAAGTTCAAGCAGCTTAGATCGGCTTAGCGGCGATGGGTTAGGAGCTCGATTATACAGGAGCTCTAGTATCGGAAATATGAAGGACCTTAGCAACGAGAACCTTTCAGGGCCATCGGGGGACGTCTCTGAAGGGGGATTTTTTGGTCGTCTTCGTCGCTCTCCAAGCATAGGGAGCCTCACAAACCTTGTTCAACGATCCAATTTTTCTGCAGTTCTTCCAAATTCACTTGAAGGATCTAGACAACGTTCAACGAGCTTAGAGACATTTCCAGTGTTCAAGGCGGGCCAATCTCCTCCTTCTCCATCCAAGTTCGAAGATGGTGGACATTTCTTTGGAAAGAATGCTCCCTCATCCAGTGTGGATGCGTTACGCGGGGCTTCCGGTGGGGTCGTCACTGCGGGGTCTCGGCTGAGTAGTTTGGCTGGGGTCCGCGGTTTTTGGTCCCAGGGATTGAGTAAAAGCTTGGAGAGTCCTGCGCCGCCAGTTGTCCTACAGCCACAACAACCCAAGAGTGAAGAGCGGCTTGAAAAAATCAACAAGGCCTTTGCTTTTGAGGATTTTGGAGGGCTAGGACTGATGTCGTTTTTTGGAGGCAAATCTCGTGGTTCTAGATCAGGCAGTCAGTGAGAGGAAGAGATAGGATTACAGACGAGCAATCGCTAAATTCGGCCTTGGAAGGGAGAAGATGTCCCCACCCTTCACTCGGTCAAGTTCGTATTGTTTGGTAGCGAATTTCCCCCCCCCCCCCCCCCCCCCCCCCCCCCCCAAACAAAAAACCAAACCAAAAAAACACCAAAACCAAAAAACAAAAACCACAACCCACAGACAAGACAAAAAGACAGAAAAGAACTAAAAAAATACAAAAACAAAAAAAAAAAAAAA
>Ga0126338_10001921_pt1 | contig 13890 bp, 3 predicted proteins | sample OrbCmetagenome_2_FD_92529 | JGI IMG/M metagenome (GOLD analysis project Ga0126338, IMG submission 92529) | Coral microbial communities from Petempiche,Puerto Morelos, Mexico - Orbicella C C metagenome | ecosystem: Host-associated > Invertebrates > Cnidaria > Coral | place: Petempiche,Puerto...
AAACAAAAGAAATTCATTTTTAAATAGTATTCGGTAACCTCTGCTTGGGAGATAAAAATCGGCCGATTTTATTTTTTAGCCGGAAATCATCGGTCGTTTCTTAGGCGCAGGGCCTCTTAACAATTCCTTTGTCACTGATACAGTTCAATCGATCAGTCAGTCAGTGAATTTAGAGTTGCTGGTTCTGTCAGCTCTACAGCATCTTGCAAACTTGCTTTAAACTTAAGAACAAAATAATAAAAACTGCGGGGAAGACAGTTTGTTTGTGTTTTGTTCTTTTTGGTTTTCGTTTTTTTCGATGATGACACTTCATTTCAATAGGGTGCATAATTACAGTCAAGACTGTAGTCTTCCTTTTTGCCCTATATATGAAACTAAGTTACAACATGACTAATTACGTACAGGAAGTTTAAACATTACAGCAGGATACTAAGCTACTAGAATGTTACTATAATAGAAACTAAATTACTTAGAATGCTGAGTTATAAAAGTTAAACTCAAGTTAATTAAGAAATTAAAACGTCCGTCAATTTTGAAGCTATCAGGTGTGAATTTACGCATGATGCAGTCAAAGTAGTTTCTTCTGATCTTCTTTAGATCGGCAGAATAGACAAAGTCATTATCACTTATGCTGTTCCACAATTGAAGAGGATTCAAAAAGAACATTCGTTTTCTGCTATTGGTGCGTGGTTGTTCTGTTGTTGTTGTTTTGCTTATGATAAATCATGATTGAAGATATTTTTCAATGGCCACGTTGTTTCCTTGAATGTGTCCTAGACTTCAGGTCGTGAATGAATGACCGCTTTATTGACTCTTCAAGAGTTATTGAAAAGATGACTACCGGGTGCGATAAACTCTCAGGTCATGGCACATTGCGATATCTAATGACTTGGACAACAGTGCTAAGCCATCACCACAGCTGCATTATATCCCTTGACATTTTTTTTTGGGGGGGGGGGGGGGAAAATTTTTTTTTTGTTTTTGTCTCTTTTTCCAACCTCTTTATTCCGTTATATTTTCACATCCATGAATTTATATTCTTGCTATACATTATATGGCTGGTGTTTGTAGCCGATATAATGCGCGCTCCGATTATTTTTTAGGAGGTATTCTGCCGTAATGCTCAGGGGCACGAGGGAGAGATCCCCAAAACTGCAGCTGCTGCGAAACACTAGTGACAATAAACGCTCAGAGAGCGAATTATATGGAGAGTTTTCATATGACGTCCCGGCAGCTATATTGGTGTTCTAAAACAGTGAAACGGCGGCCATGTTGGCGTACCAAACCAATCCTGTGGGAGTTGAACTCTTTTCTTATGAAAACACTTTCTTTTGTTCCAATAAATTTGCATGTATGCTGGCCACCTGAGTGAAAACGCTCTATAACCCTGACGTGTTTTTTAAGAAGAAAGCGAAAAACGAAACGTTTGTAGCAGGAACGACTTTGACCAACTTTTGGAAACTTTGATGAAATTAATCTTCTTAAAATTGAAACCACAACAGGAAAATGTAGGCGAGAAAAAGACATTGCTGGACGAATATTTTGTAGATTATATTGAACAAATTGGTGCGAGACGAAGTCCCATATGAAAAGGTCGGGGATGCTCGTTGGAAAATTTTAATTATATCCGTAAAGGAGACCAATCTGGGCGTGGCTCGAACCTCACTGGACACCCAAGAGATATCACTTACATTTGAAATGACAGCGTTTTTTTATTATTTGTTCGAGTGCACCCTGAAAGATACAATCACGGCTAAAAATGGTGGCGTTCTGTCCTGATGACCCTAAGTAAGGCTAAACACTTCGATTTAAGCCCCAGAGCGAGACGGCTAGCATCCCCGGGCATCTCATACGTTAGTCCCCCTCCTCCGGGTGCATCGCCGGATGTGATTTGACCACTTCCTCGTCAGTCATCTTTGGCCAAGCATATGCCATATAATAAACTAGTTATCAACCTCGAATGCTCGGTATTTACATTAAAATTCTCAAACATCGGTCCTGTTGCGTTACAACGCTAGCCAACCTTGTTACCAGGGCTTTTCCATTAGAGATTGGGAGGAAGCTCAGTTTGACATTTGTTTGAGAGCTACTTCCGGTTAATACGTTGTCCTCCACAATTCCCCCGCCGTGTTTTACATTTTCCCAGATGATAAAATTTGATATTTTTCGTAAAGACCAGCTCGTAAAAAAACCGCTAGGGAAACCCATTCCCCGGTCCAAAATGTTACGGCGTAATGAGTTAATAACGATGGGCATAATTTCAGCTGGTCGTTTGCCGAACCATGCTTATCAATCTTAGAGGAAACTAATAAAAAGGTTGGACGTGTAGTAATTAGTAGGTCACGGAGTATTAGAACAAACACAAGTTAAACTAAAGAAACTAAAGAAACGTGTACCCGAAATACAGGAAACCGCAGGCAAACAGGGTTTCTGATCTAAGTGAACTTATTAACCCACCACTCGGGCAAAAAATTTCACAAAGGCAAAAATAATAGCTGCCCCAGTTGCCCCCACACCCCCAAATATAAATATTTTCTCGATCTTTGCGACCCTCTCCTCAAGTTCTCTGATTTGGTTGTTGGCTCCCTCTTCGTTAGCCGCCCGCTCGTTTCGACTGGTGTTGACCACGTTTTCAAGGGTATCGACTTTCTTTTTACAGGCTGCAAGATCCTTCTGAAGGGCATCTACTTCCCTCTCACGTTCTTCCTTAAGAACTCTGACTTCCTCGTCGTGTTGTCTTCGAAGGGCATTCATTTCATTTTTAAATTCTTTCCTTATATCAGTATTTTTTTCTTCAAAAGCTGCATCTAAGTTCTTTAATTCCACCTTCAGCATTTGGACTTCTTTTTCAAGTTGCCTCTCAAAGGTATTTACCTTGTTTTGAAGCCCTTCACGTCTCTCTTCGTTTTTCTTTTTTAGGTCATTGACTTGTTCCTGAAGACCTTCTTTAACTAACTTAATGTGCTGTCCAGTGGCAGACTGAAGGTGTAACTCGCGTTTTTCTCGCGGCACCTGAAATGAATTGTTATCATTCACTGACTTGACTCGTTCGTCCATTCATTCGGTCGGTCATTAATTTTATTTTATTTTTTGTTCGTTTGTTAACTGAACATATATAATCGCTTCCTTTGATCCAAAAGTTATTTTGGCTTGTCTATTTTTGTCTTGTAATTTATGATCGAAACATCAATCAATCAATCAATAAACTTTATTGCAATCAATCAGTCAATCAATAAACTTTAACATGTAAATAAATCATAAATATGCGTAGTATTCCAGGGAGTAATGGTGCTCGTAATTTCAAATCGGATTCGCGCTTCGCGCTCGTCTGATTTTGAAATTACTTGCCCATTGTACTCCACTCGGTTCAACAACTATTACAAATAGAGCTCAGTTACTTTAAGATTTGTACGACGCGAGGTCCATTAACTAATTAATCGTATCAATTATTCAAAAAAAAAGAACTTCCCTTGAGCGAAAATCTCAGTAGCGTTTTCCATAAGTTTGTAGGAAACATTAAGAAAGCCATTAGAGCGCGCATAATTGACGTGCGAATGGCGTAGATATCCAGTTGCAAATAGTTGTTACCAGTAATTGGACAACCACGTGATCGCGCGCCGATAAATAATGGTAATAGGGCTGAGTGGAGTCCAATTTGGTCTGTAATCATACGAGTGATTAACAAAATCGGACGACCGCGAAGTGGAAGTCTGATTTCTTGAATAATAGTAATAAATAATGGGTAATAGGACTGAGTGGAGTCCAATTCGGTCTGTAATCGTATACGTATCTATAACAAAATTCTCGATCGTGATTGGTTCTCCACGCGCCTATTTGTCACGTAATCGGCGCGCGATCACGTGGGTGCCCAATTACAGGTATCCAATTTGAACTCTTTGTAATTGGATACTTATAATTGGATATCCACGTGAATTTCACGTCAATTAAGCGCGCTTTAATGGCTTCCTTCGCAATGTTTCCTTCAGTTTTCAACACCTATGAAAAGCGCAACATGAAATAGTTTAAACAGTGACTTTGAACGTTTATTTCGTTTCTATTCGTTTAATCTCCTATTTATTAAATTTGAGTGGTTTCCGGTCAGCGGTCGTTACTGTATTTTAGTCTCGTCATTGCTTACGTCACCACTCGGGAAAGTACTGAACACGTTTTTCGTTCCCGCTCACCAGCTCGCTATGTTTTTTTAACGCTGTCGAACCGAAGTGAAAGATAGTTGAGTTCCTATCACTGTTGTATTTCTTGCTTCCCCATAACGTTTTCGTTCATAAACAACTTCCCAAAAGACATTTTTTTTTAATTCAGAAATTTTTTATCGATACGATTAATTAGTAATTGGACCTCGTGTCGTACAATTCAAGGAGTAATCGTGCCCGTAATTTCAAATCGGCCTCGCCCTTCGCGCTCGTCCTATTTTGAAATTACTCGCGCCATTACTCCCTGAATTGTACTCCACTCGGTCCAATTACTATTACTAATCATACGAGTGATTAACAAATCGGACGACCGCGAAACGGGAGTCCGATTTGTTAATCACGAGTATGATTACAGACTGATTTGTACGACACGATGTCCTGTTACCAATTAATCATAACCATGACAATTTCCCACAAAAGTAAAAGTTTCATTTGAAAAGGAGCTTCTGACAATCATTTTTAAATATCATAATTAAAAATATGGATAATAGCTTGCAAAACGGCTGTCGTTTCTTTCAAAACAGTCACCGGAGTTAAACCTCCACAATTTTGCAAAGTCAGTCTCATGAATTAGTTACCATAGTGATTGTAATCAATGTTGTCATTGGTGAATTTAGTGGAGAGGACTTAAGGGGTGGCGAATGGAACCCAGAAAATCGTGGATCTCGGAAATTTTTGATCCGATCTCGAAATCTCGGAAGCTTTTGTGACGAGTCACGAAGTCTCGTTTTTCATGTGTTTCTTTCGGTCTCGGAGTCTCCAATTTTTTTCGCAAGGTCTCGGAGTCTCGGATTTGCTTTTTTAGCAGAGGTTCTCTGGCAAAAGTTATCGCGTTGAGCGAGCAGAGTCAGTGTTGCTGAGATTAAGCATGGCGTTTACGCAAACGGCGGCCAATACGGAACTTCTATCTCTTATTATATTCACTCAGCCCGCGCGCATGCTCATTTGATCAGGTTTCCGCTGCACACGCTTTGATGCTGAAATGGCACGAAAACATGGTCGGTGGACTGTATTTTTGGCCAGTTACGTCAAAGAATTCAAGTAACTTGATTTAGAAAGAATTCAAGTAACTTGATTTAGATTTTATAAGTGGTTAGCTATGAGAAGCTATGAGATGTTTGAAGCTAGCTGACCGGAAGTTGATGACAGCGCGTGACCTCGAAAGTAGCTGAAAGTCGGCTCGTAATAGGCCGTAAAAAGGTAGAAATGTTAATGCATAACTAAATAGTTAGCGTTTATCTGTGACTGCTATTTTGGTAGTTCAAAAAAACTACAAGTTACTGATTGCATAATAGTTTTGACCACTTCCCTAAATGAGATCCAGTTTCAAGCGACCAAGAGCGCACGAATCTCAAGTCTCGTTCGTACTCGTTTCCTTCTTTGCCTTGCCGGTTTTCTCAGCACTGAGTCTCGGGCTCGGATTTTCCGAAATCGTTTAAGTCTCGGTCTCGAATTTAAACAACGGTCTCGGCGTCTCGGCAAGTCTCGGATTTTACCATTCGCCAACCCTGACTTACAATGATTGGCTCATGTACAATGACAGTCCGATTACGCCATCCGATTACAACTTTGCAGATTAATTAGAGCAAAATACAGCAGTTTATGTACAAATCACATTTGAGGAAATTGTAACTGTTACGCTCTTACTTGAAAAATACGCACGCAAAGAACTAATCACCATCGAGAATTTCTGTAACGCGTCCGGTTTTAGCTGTAGATACCTAACCCCAACATCAAACTCAAGCTTAAAGAGTTGGCTATCAAACTATACCAAGAATTTGCAATAATATGAATTGTCGAGTTTTTTCACGACCTCTTACTTGAACGCTTGGACGCGAGACACCTATTAAGATATAAGGTAACCTTAACTCCCGAACTTCTACAATCTTATATATGATCAGCCATGAACTCACCTTTGTTTTGCAGCCAATCTCATCATACGGGCATGGGATTGGGACTTTCGGACAGTAGTTTTCAGTGTGATCTTGAATCTAAAGGAATCAATGAAGTTGGGAATATCGACAGTCAATTGTGCGATACTTCAAATCTATTACAAAAGTTCCTTTGGTTGGAAATCTGTTTATCGGGAAAATGAAAAAATTATGTATATGTTATAAAACTTCAAACTATATCATTTCATAAACATCTCGAAACACAAAGTTTTACGAGACAGAGGTGTTGTTGCCACAAGACAACAAATCACCGTTACAGTACTTAATCCTCAAAAATTGTCTTGCGTGTCCCACATTACCATAACAAAATTTCTCAGATTGCCTCCAGCCACTACACACTAACTAACAATTAGATCCAAGAGAAGACGGTCCCCTCATTTTCTCTTGTTAGATTATAAGCTCGAGATTTCTGAGGTGAGAGTTGATGAGGCCGAAGGCTCATTTTAATGCCTCATAGAAATCGAGAACGAATACTCTATTAGTTCTCGTAGAATTCTAACTGAAATTTGCTTCAAATAACGGTTTTCGATCATTTCTCTAAAAAGTAATGCCATTTACACTTTAGAAAAATCGCGCTAACTGAGCTGTCATTTGAAATTTGCAGTTGTGTACGCGCGCTTATCCGTTTATTTGAGAATTTCGAGTTTTTGAAGTCAAGAATACCGTTAATATTCTTCTTTGAACGTTCTCCGGAATTTGATTATCCATTTGTTTGTCATTTCGATCAGTTTAGAAGTAGAAAAAAAACTGCACGTAACAGCCTCACCATTTCTCTGGAAACTACAGCTCCACAGTCACAAAGAGTGGGAAATCTTTTACAATGGTTATAATGATCCTGTGCAAAAAAAAGAGACTAAGATAGTTCTAATCAAAAGCCTGATATTCAGATTCAAGGATTGCACATGAAATTTGACAAAAAATTCCTAACCCTCGTGCTACTTAATTTACCGCATATTTCACGGTATGTGCCCTCAACGCCCTTCACTCCGTCTGGATCAGTCGGTCAGTTTTAAGAACACGAGGGACCGTGTTTTGCCACATTTCCAAACGCCGAAGAAGGAGTTTCGGTGTTTGGAAATATTCCAAAATTTGAGTGGGTGTGCTTAGAATGTCTGAATTGCAAGACCTTAGATGAAAACAGTGTGGTTAGCAAATATCACAAGTCACTTTGTGTTGTAAATGTTATCTTTTTACCTTCTCCTGGCAAACTGCGTACGGTTCTTGGCAATAGGAACAATTAATCACCCGCCATGGGCAATCCCTTGTGCGGTGTAATTCCAGATCTTTACTTATAACCATCGCCTGACAGTTTTCGTGATTACAGCGAACGACTTCAAACTTGCAGGACTTCGAATGATTCTGTAAAAAAACAAAATGTACAAAACAAATGTTTTTATCAAGAAAACGGAGAAGAAATTAAAGCTCATTTACACGAGAGTTATGAACAATTCTCACCTCTTTCTCTCTTAGTTCATCTGTCCATGGACAACCGTCATTACGACACTTTATGCGCAGGGATAAAATCTTCCGTTTCGTTGCTATGTCGGGAAAAATGTTTTCCTGATAAAGGTAAGAAAATCAAGGAATTGAGCTTTAATTAACATCATTATATCAGTAGTTCGTATAGTGTGATCGTCCGGGTGAGGATAGTTCTGAAAAGAACTGTTGTTGGTGACTGACGTTTCGACAACCTGAGCGCAAGTCATCTTCAGAGTCAAGTGAATAGTGTTTGTCAGTCGATGATGTTATAAGTCTAGTCCGTTGAACTTGATTGGTCAGTTCCTTTATATGGATATACTAGCCTTATTATAGTATAAGGTAATAATAATTTTGTAATATAGATTAAACGGTCATAGTATAATATTGTCCCTGTTATAAGCCACAAAACCAAATTCGTTTTTACACTTTTCCTTTGGATTTAAATTCGTTCATTACACTACCCATGCCAAAGTACAGTGGAACCCCATTTATAAAGTCTCTGACAGGCCATGAAAATTCGGCCGTATTAACGGGGTAGGTCAAATTTCACGACTGTTCTTAATTGAGTGAAGTCTTAACTGATATATCACAACTGAACTTCTAAACAACCGCTCTTACGTAAGCATCCGGAATGCGGTGTAATTTTAAAATAAAGAACCTACAATCCGTACGTAAAATATTAACCGGTTTGAGAGGCTGTATAAACGGGGTAAAATTATCAAGGATTATACAGGTTGGGATTTTCGAATGTGGCCGTTGGTCATATTAACGGGGTGGTCGCATTAACGGGGTTTTCTTTTAAGATAATGTATGGGTGTTTCGCTGGGACAAAAAAGTGGCCGTAATAACGAGGTGATCGTATTAACGAGGTGACAGTGAGGCGGGGTTCCACTGTAAAACTATTCTGTTGTTGCTGTTGTTTTTTTTTTTTTCCTTCTTAATTCAAGCTACCCTCACAAAATATGACAAACTAATTAACAATTAGATTTTGAGCTCGAGATTTCTATAAAGGAACAGTTGACGAGATCTTTAACTCCTGAAAATCAAGGGTGAATGATCTGATTATTTCAGTGGAATCCTCCTAAAATTCCTTTAAATATTATATGGCAAGGTAGTCTTGAGGTAAGTATGAGCGCTCCTATTGGTTCTTTCTTGGTCGGGATTTTACCATACGGGCTGTTTCCATGGAAACGGTTGTATTTTTTGTTTTCGCAAGCCACCAAATTCAAGGTCTGAGCGTCAAAATAAACTATTTACTAACTTAGTTTACTCGAGCCGTAATGTTAAGAAATATTGGTCCTCGGCATAATCTCTTGTCCACGGTCGGTTTTGTACAGACCTCTCAGCGCTCTTTCCGCACTTCCTCGGCCTTGGAAGACCAATATTTCACAGTGCGGCTTTCGCACACTGAGTTAGTAAGAGTAGTATCAAACTTTAATCTTTTGCAAAATAGCGCGGACTGAATTGCAATTTTAAACTCCTCAGTTTATTGAACAATTTTATCAGTTGAATTTCCTGTGGGAAATTCTTTGCAAAACCAGACTAATATGATTAAATTTGTTCCGAGGCTTTGCATCCAGAAGTAGATTTGGGTTACATTTTGTTACTTGTTTTCGTGGGGCTTAATTTTCGCAATTACAAAAGTCGCGAAAAACTCGCGTAGAAACAGTTAATAGGAAAATTAATCACTGTGCTAAAGTAACTAAAAATAACTTTCAAGTTCGGTTGCGAAAGCACTACCATGGGCAGAGTTTTTTGGCTTTTGTGAGGACGGGGGAAGCCAAAGTATTTTGATAACCCGTTATTAAGGATACAACTGTTTAGGAGAGTTCGAATTCTGTAGGGCTTTCGGAAAGCAGCTACGGTTGTAATAGCTCACGAGCTTTTGGAAGAGCTTTGATCAACATTCAGAGTCATCTTATTGAACCTAGTAAGCGTAGGTTTTCCTAACTTTGCTCTTCTTGTCACAAACTTCCCCCACCCCACTCCCTTTAGATGTGTCCAAGCTACAACAATCATTTCCACACATTCCCCCACAAAGGCTGCGTTTTTAACACTTGTCGCTTCCGAAGAATTTTGAATTTCGCGCTCGGTGATCTGGCTACGCGTCGGTGATTCCTAACCATTGTCTTACGATCAATAGAGCCCCTTTCCCTCAAACAATAGTTAAGGCCATAAAAGGAGCGAATTAGTAAGACTTATTGTCCAGCCAAAATCCTAACCGAAAGGTTGATACGCTAGGATCAGTTCTCTTTCTTCCTTTTTTCTTTTCTATTTTTGGTTGCGTGCAATCTCATTGTAAAATAAGGCCTAAAATTTGTATCGCCGATTCCGACACTACCCGTTTATTAATGCGGACAAGCAAAATTCAGTTTCTTTCGACATGATTTTCTTGTCTCGCCATTTTCGCGAAAAGCACTGGCGTAAAAAAAGTCACGTCAACAGTCAAGCCTACTGAACAGATTGCGTGACGAAGCCAAAGACAGTGTGTGCGAAGCCGATTTACAGATGAGCCGAGGTTTTCTAGCAGAATTTCTTAGCAAAAATGTTTGAAATACAATTTTTTTAGCTCAAAATAACCTAGCCTAGAAGAACCTCAATATCCCTGAAACAAGGGTAAAGTGAACCTCGATGCGGGATTCAAATCTATTATTACATATTGCAAAGTTGATTTCTAATTCACGTTGGCTAATTGTAAACATATACATTAGGCTAAAAGTACAACAAAGACGTATTCGTAGAGAATGCCGCATACTCAGAGGAATATGTTTAACACTGAAACTCTGATCTCCATTAATATATTTGAAAAAATACAATACTTATCAAAGCGTTTACAGTTAATGCGTAAAATACTTTTCGATATCTGACCCAAACGGCTGCACAGTATATATCGACGGCCTTCACTGGAGTTGACGAATATAGTCGCGTTCTAAACTAAACAGTTGGTGAAAGTGTATCCAAACTTACTAGCAAAAAAGGATTTTAAAAAATGATTAACTTATATTAATTAAACGACATTTACCTTGTGCAACACCGTCTCCCTGTCTACGGGACAAGTACAATACTGCCCTGGTCGTTCGTTCCTATGTAAAATAATAAGCGTCTAAAACTTTCGCATATGACATAAACTAGTGAGAATTTCCGTCGCAATTTTGTTTTGTCACTGAAGAATGCTTACCAAGGAAATATCAAGTGAACAATACTGTTTTAAATGAAAGGCAGCGACGTTGAAAATTTCGCCAAAATCAGTTGCATGCAATAAATTAACTATGACACACTTAGAGCCTTGCCTTACTGATACTTTCTACCAAATGCAATAGTTGCTCCAGGATCAAAGCAACTTGACATCAATAATTCAGTATGAAAACCAACTTATTACGTCTAAGATAAGGTGGATAAGGTAAGGTAAGATAACCATATTTTAAGTCGTAAACGTAGGGAGTGGCTGCCCAATCTCCAGAGCCAGGGGCTCATGACAAAAATTAAACGCACGACTATTTACAATAACATTACTACATACAATTACTATATCCGCTAAGATCAATTCAGAATTAAACGACGCAACATATCGCTCAAGGGCGTCCTGCTATACTCGAATCCACCTTGAATCAAGAAATTAACCAACTGGTTCACAGCGAACTATCTGCAAGTAAACGACACTAAGACTAAGGCAATGACGCTGGGTAGTCCTCGTTATACATTCAGTGTTTCGGTTGATAACAGGTCCATTGAAACTGAGCCGACTCTTAACATTTTAGGTGTCACATTGGATCGGGACTTGTCCTTTAAGCCCCATGTTACGATTATGCTGAAAATACGCGCATTGAATACGTACCTCTGTAGATATTCATTAATGCATTCTTCGCAAAATCTATGGCCACAACTGGTTTGAATCGGTTCCTTTGCAGGCATCTGACATATTGGGCAGAGGAAATCTTCATCCACTGGATTCACAAACGCTTCGTCATAACCAAATGGTAACGACGAATGGTTCCTTGCAACTTCCGCCATTTCCTTCTGGGTGTTGGACGAAAGCGAAAGCCTCTTTGAATAACAGCTTTGTTTACAAGCTCTGTCAGTCCCTTCGCGTTCTATTTAAAGCGTGCTCCTAGCCTAAGCAAGGCCATGGGAACAAGTGAGGCAGTATACGTATTCACGAGAAGCATGCCGGGTATAGATAGAACAATAGGTCTGCAATGTGTGCATGCATTTTAATTAAAATTGACTGGCGTAGAGGCAGATGTGTGAAATCTACTTCCCAATCAAAGGGTTTCTTTTGGCTACTGACTTTAGCATAGATGATAAGAGTATCCAGGTTCCAGAGTTTCAGTTTTTATTTCGGGTATGCCGTGCAGGTGAGACAAATAAGACAGGTATTAGTTGAGTAAATAGCCTGTGAACAGTATTTTCCACAATTTGGAAATACCATTCAGAATTCAGGGCGGTACGAGCAGGCTCTTCTTTTCCCTCTCCTCTCCTTCTTTTCTGTTCGCAGGCTAGTTCAGTAAATTCAGATTCATGACATTGAGGGTGAGTGACTGATCTGACATCATTTATCGTTTGAATTTTCACTTCGATTTAATTCTTATGAAATGTAATGGTAAAATTAGCTGCGATAGAAAGAGTTAAAAAAAAGTAAAATTTTACAAATATAAAATAAAAATTAAAAATACTACTACTAATAATAATAATAATAACAATAATAAAACTAGTAATAAGAATGTGGATATTTGTAAAGTTTGAGGGTAATTTTCTTTCGCTGATTGCTTCTGGCGTACAATCGATGACACAAACCGCAAATACTTTTGCTACTTCTCTGTGACATCTTAACTGTGTCTCTGTGGCAAGTCATTCCAATGCTCAGCTCTTCTCAATTTTATTCATTTCTGTAAACTACCTTTTGCTTCCTTTTTTCATAACAACAAAAATAATAAGACAATGGGCGAGACTAAAAGCTATTTTTGTTTTTGTTTTTTTCAATTAAAAGAACTAATGCTCTCTAATTTGCATAATTCAATCAGGATACTGTTCCATTATTTGGTTCCAGTAACTTGGAAAGTTTTTCCCCTTACATTGGGCTTAAAATCCTTGGAACAGTTTAGCCGCTGTGTCCTCTCAATATTCAGAATGGATATCTTAATATTTAACTTGATCTGCAGAATTGATGCGTTGCTAAAACTAATAAGACAAATATTACATAAACAAAGAATTCCAAACTATTACAACTAGCAACTGATTAAACGGGTCGATGTCAGCAAATTCTGTTCTAAATATTGAAAATGAACGTAAGCTGGTTTAAGAATCAATCAACTGGTAAGAGGCGGACAAATTGGCTATTTACACGTAGAACATAACCGAGGTCGGAATTGAACTCGGACCTACCGAGAACAAATCCTACCCATGGACCTAACAGTGCGGAAGCTGACCGAGACTTCCGGATTACTATACTAGCTCCCTTAATAACTCCGCTTCGGTTATGCTGCCTCTAATACTTTTGTACAGTTCTCACAGTTCTTCTTACAAATACAATTCGCCCTACAATTTCCCTTGCGCCTTTACAATGGAAGGAATTCGAGACTGAATATCACTTAAAACTGGATCATTGGATAAGGCAATTCAAGAATTTTTAAGTATGTATTATTGTATTATAAAATCCACTGTACATAGTCTCATAACATATTTTAACTTGGATTTAAATTTTACTATTGTAAATAGCTATAGGTTTTTTTTTGTTTTGTTTGTTTTTTTTGTATTTCTTCTAATTTAACTCGTTTTTGTTATGTCCCCGTATTAGTAGGGGAGTTTTTCCCCAGCTAGGTGGTTGGTGACATTCTCAATAAAGTTTCTATCTATCTATCTATTGGCTTACTTATGAGTTATTGGCTTAGTTATGGGTTATGAGCCGTTATACCATGCTCTACAAATATGGTAGGCATACACGTAATTCTTTGGGGGCGTTTTGTTTTTATTTTATTTCAGTTTTCTGTATTTTGGGGGCTTTTTTTTTTAAAAAAAATTATTTCACTCGCGCTTGTTGTATATTAGATGATTATATCCAACAAGGCGCGTAGCGCAGCGTTGGCTATAAAGTTAATGAAAGTTAATGCGGCGCCCAATATGGCGGTCACGAGGATTTGGGCTCCTCTTTTGCTAGCTATTTTAATCAATTTTAAGCTTCAATTCTACTGCAACATATACCTGGATGAAGATTTTAACTCTCTCAAGTCCATTTTGAGAGGAAATGGTTC